>SDGW01000013.1_pt1 | contig 67178 bp, 116 predicted proteins | sample 2873831 | NCBI WGS metagenome assembly SDGW01 (sample SAMN08132700, study PRJNA421101) | hypersaline lake metagenome | isolation source: celular fraction 0.22 microns magnesium sulfate-rich crust from ephemeral... | place: Spain: Penahueca Lagoon, Toledo | collected 2011-07 | reverse complement strand
TACAGTCCCATCATTACCGTTGCCACTACGGTCGTATGCCGTCGAACCACTATCCTCCGATAGTGGCCAATATCCTACAAGACTCATATCTGTGAATACCTCCAAGCAAGGTCTTTACCACGAGTACCATACCGATAAATTTCTTGAATCTCCCACGGCTCTAATGCCCTATCGTAGATACGAACATCGTCTAACATGCAGTTAGAAAAGTCTTTGAGTGCATTACTGTCACTAGCAAACGTTAGCGGGTTTGAATCATATGAGATTGTAGTAGAATCTGATATTTTATCATATAAGATTCCGTTTTTGAACAAATATTTAGTTGTTGAATCAGCCATATATGAAATATGAGTCCATTTAAATATATTTTCTATCTTACCTATATAATTACCCGATGAACCATTACCGATGGCGAAGTCCAACCGATTAGAATTTGGACCTTGGTTAATTTGGAAACCATAATTATTATTATAATCTCCAAATTCTATTACTCTCCCGTAATCATTATGGCTTATTTCATTATACCAAAATGAAACTGTAAACGGAAACGGTCCATTTGTCCACGATGTTTGAATATAGTCGTCAGTTCCGTCAAAACTATAGGCTTGTCCACGAATACCATCAGTGGACGTAGCGCCATTCACAGTACCATCATTCGACCCCCAACTGTCTGTAGCATCTCCATCAAACGGATAATAGGATACACCATCAGTGGGTGGAGAAGCCATATCAGCGTTTCCAAGTTCGTAGAGTGCTTCTATTTCACTCGATGAAAGGGCGCGGTCGTAGACACGCACATCCGAGATAGAGTTATCCGAATATGTGCTATTATTACTGTTTGTTCCAATTTCATCTTGATTCCCCAAAACGTCCATTGAAGACACCGATTTGGAACCTATTTGAACACTATTCTTATAGCATGACAATATACTCCCATCCCATGCAAGTACCAAATGATTCCAATTTGTATCTATCTCGGGGTAGAAAGTATAGTAGTCCTTATTTGAGTCTGCCATTCCGAGTGCATGGGTACCATCTCCTTTTGGGCCGAAAAAGATATGATTATTTGCCCGTCAAACCCCCTTTCCCGCTAACCCGAGTGGTCCCCGTCACACTCCCATGATTGCCATTGCCACTGAGGTCGGGTGCTGTGCCACCATCAGTGTGAAGCGGCCAATGACCAACAAGACCTTGCTCTAGTTGGGTTGGAGTACTATCAAAACGGTATCCTTGGCGTAGTTCTCCGTTATGGTCGCTGACTGTATCGTGTGTCATTCCGGACTCATTTCCGGAAAAGTTGTCTTTATTCCAGTTCATTATTTTATAACTAAGTTAGCATTAATACTTGCGTCTTGTTCCGTTCCAGTACTATTAGTTATCCGGAGAAGAACAGTTGCACCTGACGAAGACTGTGAACTAAGACCAGTTGTCATAGAACCATCAGCAGTATCTGAAGCAAGTACAATACTATTATCAACTTCATAAATATCTACTTCCAATCCGGAAGCCGTCCCGCCACCTTTCAGCGCAACTTCCAGACTGTGAACGTGAAGACTTTTTCCGGACGGAACATTAATCCGTTGAATTTCAGAGTTAGTTATATCGTAACCCCATCTAGTCGCCGGGATAGAAATCGGATTATGTTCCCCTTCTTCCACACGCACTCCGGAACTATAAAGGTTTCCATTTGGAATTGAAACGTCATTATTTTCGAGAATATCAATACTTTTTATTCCATTATTCCATATTGCTATACGTCCATCATTAGAATACAATATGTATTGTCCGTTGGAGCCGATTAACTTACTAATATTTGTAAGTTCATTTTCGTTAAGGTTAATGTTGGAATCGAATTTCCATTGTCCGGTGACTGTTTCGTTTTCGGCAAGAGCGGCAAGGTCCGCTCCGTGGTAGCCGTCAACGAGGTCGGCATGTTGGCCCATTGGGAACCAAGAATTATTGTCGTTGTCCCACATATACCACCCCATTTTCGAGGTTGTGCTTCCATCGGTTAGAGTAATTGTGGAACTTCCGTCATGATTATAGACTCGGTGGTCGTCTTCCAGACCGGGCGAAATATTGTTCAAGTCTAATTTATCAATCCGGAATCCTTCTTCTTTGAAATCAGTCATAATTATACTTTCGTAATTGTTATTGTACTTTGGTCTGTAGCGTCAGTAGTCGCAACTTCGCTACTTCCTATACTAAGATTTCCTTGGTTTGTAGTTCCGTCAGAAGTATCAACGTACAAGTTAGAAACGTCCTTCACGCCTTCTACCATCTGAATCTGTGCCATAATTTGCGTCCAGATAACGTTGTCTCCAACCCGAAGTTCACCGGCTTCTTCTCCACCAGAAGATAAGAATCCGCCAATGTATTCAACAATAGCGTCTTTCACTTCACTGTCACCAACATACTCGTCAGTAGTTGTAAGTTCCATATCAACGTAGATTGTTTGTTCCAACGGACGACTAAACGTAATATCGTGAGTTTGAGAATTCGGTAAGTCAGATGTAACCGTAACTGATTCATCGCCTTGAATTCCACCAACAGAAGTGTCTCCGGCGGCTTTTGTATCAAGGAGTGTTTGACCGATTTCCTGCTTGTTTCCACCTTCTATAACAACCTCGAATGAATGGTCCGGAAGACCGAACCCATTTCCGTTATCGGAACTTGTATCGTTAAGGAAGATGGAAACGGAACGAACACCGTCAAGTTTCGACATTGAATTAACAAGAGCGGGGGCCGACGCCCTGCTACCGTCTGAAAGCTGTTCTTTGGCTCGTGAGCGCAATTCGTCGTCGGGTTCCTCGTCTTCCCCTCCGTCAATCGGAACTGGATTAGTGACGCTCTCAACGCCATTCACGTCATACGACATGACCGTGACAGTATTTGTTGTTGTATTCGCTTCCGCTCCACCTTCAACTGCTTCCACGTTCACTGTCACGGATGTTGTTCCGGTGGAAAGAGTAGCAGTTTCAGTAGTCTTATACTTGATAGGAATTGCCGAACTTGTCTGTACTTCAGTTCCTTCCGGAATTGTGTAGTCTTTATCAGCCGATGTATTTCGACTGAATTTAACTTCACCAGTAGCTTTCTGTGCGGATTCCCGCTTAACTCCAACGAGGGCGGTAAGTAGGTCAAGGCTTTGTCCGGAAGCATAGTCTATCTGGCTGGAATCCAGAACAAGGCCAATATCGCCTTGGAGGTCTACGATTTTAGAAGCGATTGGCTGATAGAACATCCGGAAGACCGCATACTGTTCATCATTAAGGTCTTCTCCGAAGGAATCTTTGGCGTTTGCTATCATAGCTTCCACCACGTCTTCCACTGCGTCTTCTTGGTATCGTCCGTCAACTACTGTCATACGTTAATCTCCATTTCTGATAATTCATCGGAACCGTAGGCAATCTGGAAGACCAGCGTGTTCGGTTTGTCTTCGTCCCATTTTGAAGATATGTCTACTGTCATATCTATGAAACGATTATCGCGGGCTACCCGTCTTGCTTTCCGAGTAAGTCGTTTCCGAGTATCTTCCCGGTCAAGATTTCCGATTCCGTCTTCCATATACTGATATACGGCAATTCCAATTGACTGTTCCAATTCGTCCTGCTTATCGACGGTTTTCAAGTCGTTCGTTCCGTCGAGAACTATGTTTAGGTCTTTATCTAATGCAAGGTCCATGCTAATAGTCTCCCAAACCATACTACTGTTAACAGTGCCAAACAGTACACTGTAAAAGAGTACCGTAAAAGTCGGGAAGTCCCCGCCTTTATTGTACTCTTATCTTATTCAGCACTGGTTTTAGTTGTCTTCTCTACGCTTGATACAGTACCGTCACTTCCAGTGTTTACATCCGTAACCAGAGGCTTGTCGCCGCCGTCTGTGCCAAGAGTAATACTGTCTCCGTCAACGTTGACGGTTCCGGACGCCTTGATGTTTATGTCCATGCTTCCCGACTGTCCGGAGATTCTTACTTCGGTGTTCGGGTCTGGTTTGATGATGAAGTCCCGCTGACCGAGGTCTGGAAGGCTGTAGTCGCCTTGAGGAAGACTATGACACGCCTTCGCCATAGTGCTACCGTCCTCTAACTCGTACACCTCTACCATGTCACCCTGCTCAGGAACCATGAGAATCCACGGTATCGGGCTTCGGTAGGGTATCATGGGGTTTTCCACTCCCGGTCTGCTGGAGCGCGTTGTGACGTACACTGAGCCGTTCTGAACGGTTACGGAAGTTACGGTGTCGATAATCGACTTCGTGTCTTTATTGCTAACCATAATTTAAATACCTTAGTTATCAATCATTCCGCTTCCTTGGTCGTATTCCATTGCCTTTCTATAGAATTTTTCGTAGTCTTCGTAGTCGCTTCCAGTTTCCGGAATCTTCGGCCACGGAATAGCCGCCGTGTAAATATCCTGTCGTGGAATTCGGGAAAGGTCGATTGTCATATTCCATCCATATTGACCGTCAATATTGTGACTAACTCCGGTTACAGTGAAAACGTCCGAAGACAAATTATTAACACAGTTACTATCTAAGTCGCCGGGGAATACTCCAATTATGTCACCAACCTTAACGTCCTGCGGATAGCCGTTATTAATAGACGACTTCATAGGCTGGATTTCTATGTTTCCAGATACTTTCTGGATTAGCTCGTTCATCAGCTTCCGGACTGCTAACTTCTTGAGCGTCATTTTATTCTTGGAAGACTTATGGTCCAAGGAAATGACACGGCCTTCCGTTCTATAATTTGAGGTATTATCTTTCCGGGAATTAAGAAGTTGTTTCTCCGAAGGGTCGTCCGGCCATTCCGTACTTGCGAACGCCCACCACTGCATTTTATCGCTTCCACTAGCGTCCACTTGGTAGGATGATTCCGTATATGGTGTAGCCTGAATAAATCCTCCTTTCACGGAAATCATTTTCACGTCAGACGGGTCTGTCGTAAGGTTGTACTCGGAAACTTTAAACATGTCACTTCCATAACCGGCGAAATACATCTCCGGGTCCACTTCTGGATTTCCGACCTTTAGCACTCGGTCTCCGTCAATATAGGACTGTAGCTCAAATTCTTTCTCTATCAATTGTAGAACTTGAGCAAGACTAGCTTGATTAAAGTCGAAGCCGCCTTCTTCCCTATCCGGGATTGGACCAAGACCGTTCAAGGAACGTTGTGTCCAAGCGTCAACCTGTAAATAGGCTTTCGTAAATCCGGAAGCGTCGTCGGGGTCTATCTCGTTTTCCGACATGGAATCAGCATACGTAGTTCCCTGATAACTTTCCGTAACTTTAGAACGGTCAGCGTTAACAAGTTGTACGTCGGTGATTACTTCTCCAATATCAGCGTCTTCCACCTTATTCTTGAAAAACTCGAATATGTTACCGAGAGTTACAGTATGGAACCGCTTGTCTATAACTCCCCGTTCCAGAACTTTTCGTCCGTCTAACAGTTCCAGTTGTGCGGTTTCATTATCAAGTGTAAGACTGTCTGTCCCAAAATAAACGTCCGCAAGCTTCCGGTCTCCGGTGCGGATTTCGACAGGTTCCGGAGTTTCGGCATACTCCTTAATATGGTCGCCCGCCTGCCTCGTTATATCCACGCGGGCGTAATCGTAATTCACTTTATCGCTTTCGTACTCTACCTGATTCGGAAGAATGCGGATACCAGAACTAAGAAAACGAAGTTCTGTTCCTTGGGCCATGCTACAATTCATAATAACTTTAAGAGGAATCTGCTTCTTCGAGAATTCCGTCTTTCGTGAAGTTGTCGTATTCGTCTCGTCCTGTACTAACTAACTGCAAGGTGTACTTCCAGTGGTTCGCGTCTCTATGTAGGTCGCGGGTGTCCTTCCCAACTGGTCCATGATATTCTCCTTCTTCTACGCGAACTTCTCCCTCCCAAGCCGCTCCCATAGTGTTCACCTCAAGGGGCTTGTTCAGGTCGCAAATCTGCTCGAAAGCGTGAAGTTCCCACTGACCTGAAAGAATTCCGGAAACAAAAATAACTCGATTCTTGCTTCCATTATCAGTAACCGTTTCGCCCTCACATACGTTATCGTCCTTCTTTAAATTCCGCTTCTTCGTAACTGTGAAATCGGAAGGCGGGAAGAACGGACCGAAGGAATAATTCCTATCAACACTATATTCCTCCGTGTCAACGTATAATTTGAACGGAACAGGTTTCTCGTTTACCGGCGAACCACGGTTTCCACCGGACCCTGCTGGTTTAATTCTCATAATTATCGTTCCCTCTTATCGCGCTTACTGAATTCTTGATTAGTGTTTCCAGTGGAAATAGTCTCGAACTTCCTGATATGTCGGTCAGTAACGTCACCATCAACTTCCATAACGTAAGTGTCGCCACTTCCACCGGAGCTACCGATTCCGGACGGAGTGGAACCATTGAATCCGCTAACACCCTTTCCGTCCTGTCCGGAGAACATCAGTTCGTTAGCGATAAGTCCACCACCAACGAGCAACGCGCCTATTCCAGTTGTCATAGTAGCGGCCCGAAGTGCCTTCATCGCCTTCGTCATAGTGTAAACAAGGGCGATTCCTTGAGCCATGCGAACAGCAAACTCGTTCTTCAAGACTGAAGAAATCATCTTCAGAATACTGAAGAATGGCTTGAATCCAATTACAACCGCCGAAACTGCCTTCGACAGATTGTAAATCGTAATCAGGATATTACCGAAGATTTCCGAAAGGGAAACCATAGCGTCCTGATTCCGGTACGCTTCCTTCGTAAGCCACGTCAAGAAGTCCACAATTCTGGACGTGACAAGTCCAAGGAAGCGGTTGGTCAACTGCTCAATGATAGGAGAAAGCGACACAGCACGCCGTATGAGAGTTTCCATAGAGTCCGCAACAGTCTGAAGGCTTTTCACGAACGTCTGCTTGAAGACGGACGCTCCACCAAGAGCTTGACTGACACCGGAAAGCATTCCCGGAATCTCTGTGAGAATTGAATCGGCAAGAGGAGCGAACTGTTTCGCTGTTCCCTCGAACGTATTCCGTAATTCCTCACGGAACTGTTCCAGTCGTTCCTTCTTGTCGTCCATTCCCATCAGACCGAGACCGACGATAGCACCACCTGCGGCGGCGACCGCTCCGAATGAAGCGGCTACGCCCATAGCGGCGGTTCCGAGACTAATCATCATCGGAAGCACAGCGGCAACTAACTGCATCCACTTGTGCATAGTAGGCATAAGCTTCTTCAGCTTACCGTCGAACTTATCGGTGAAACTGATTAACTTACCTAATCCCGAGTCCATTTGGTCCCTATCCGGAATCTTATTACGGATATTTGGAAGGTCGGGAAGCCGGTCTTGAATACTAGGTCCGCTAACAGGTTCCGGGTCTCCGGGAACCCACATCTTCGCTTTCCCTTGGAATCCCTCAAAAGCGGCGTGTCGCCTTCCAGAAGCCTTTCCTCCCTTGGCGGCGTCCGAGAGATAGGCAGACCAGTCGCGTCCATTCAGCGGCACTTCCCGACCTTTACGGGCACGACTGTTCAAGCCCTCCAAGGTATCCATGTCGTTCATCCAGCGGTCTATACCGTCCGGAATATTCGCTCCAGCACCGGAACCGGGATGATTGTCAGAAGGTGTGGTTGCGCCACCAGTAACAATCTGTCTTGCGAGGTTCCGCTGTTGTTCGGGATTTACGCCGGAATTATGGAACTTGAACCGTTCCGACCATGTATCAGAGTTTCCGGGAGGGTCAAAGTTGTCGCCCTGTTCAATCACGTCAACTATGTGCGTGGACCGAGTGTCGCCTTCCAAAGCCTCTTTCTTCGCAAGGGCTTCGTCAAGGTCGGAATCATCAAGCTTAGTGATAATTTCCACAACTTCATCCAGATTCTCAATCTGCTGTTCCAGCTTCTCAAGAGTACCGGAGAAGTTGTCCTTGATTTTGACGGAAATGTCCACGTCGCCGTCTCCTGACATAATTATTTAAGTATCTAAGTTTTCTCTTATTTCGTCGCCAACGCCCTCGTTCGGGTTCTCACCGGGACCATACGAATCGTTATAGTAGACAGTGGTTTCGTCCATTCCTTTCCCGCCACCGCCCGGTTCGTAATTAGGGTTCGGGGCAGGTCGGGAAGCGCCGCCGGAAGCTCCACCAGAAGCGCCCTGTTGCGCTTCCTGTTGCTTCTCGGCTTCCTTCTCCTTCATCACCTGAATGAACATCCGCTGGAGGGGAGTTAGCTTCTTCTGGTCGTTATCGTTCCCGAAGCCTTCGCCCTCCTTGTAGAGAACCCAAATTCCGTTACTTTTGTCGGACGCCCGGAAATTTCAGAGCGTCTTCCATAGTTCCGGACAAGTCCAGAATCTCCATCGAAATGTCGATAACAGCGCCGTCCATCGAATTATCGCGGACGAACTCGGCGCGCTCTTCCCGCTCTTCCTCGGACTTATCGGGCCACGTCAACTCCGGACAATGGCCGTCGTCGTACACGTCCTTCATGATTTCAATGAAGTCCGAGTCGATTTCACTCATGTCGATTCCATCCTCGTCGCGGGCTTCCTCCACGTATTCCTCGGCTTCCTCCAAGGCTTCATCCTTGGAATCCACGCCGAACTTCTTCTGAAGCTGGACGGAATACGGAATGGATTCCTCGTCAATCAACGGACGAATCGTAACGGACGTATCCTGTCCGAAAACCGTAAGAGTGTAATCTTTCCGGTACTCGCTTCCAAGCTTCATTAGCTCGAAAATGTCCCATTCGTCCTTTTCCGTATCGAAATCTTCGTCTTGTTCTTGTTCAGTCATTGTAACTCACTCAAAAGTTAAAAATTAGTTGTTCAAGTAATTATGCGTCAGCCGCGATGTTGTCACTTTGGAACGGGTGGCGGATAGCCATCGCGTCGAATTCGTAGCTCGTCTCCGTCATGTCGCCGTCAGAGACCTCGTAGCCACGGTTAGTAACGATACAATCCTTAATGTCCGTGGACTTCCCGTTCTTGTGGGTAATCGTAATCGCGTCGAATTCTTTAGGTCGTCCAAACACTCCATAGAAGACAGAATTCAATGCGTCCGTTCCGATACCCTTAATAGTGAAGCTTCCAGTCACGTCAATGTGACCCATAGAACGACCGGACGGATGATTGTACCCGGAACCGTATCGCTTCTGAATGTCCACTTCCTCGTTGACCTGAAGCTGGTCAACAGTGATAGTGACACCGTTCGCGCTAATCTTAATGTCAGCCGCGTTTTCCTCGTTTGTCATTCTAAATCACCAGAATTTATTCGACCTCTCCGGCGGTAACGTTCGCAATGACGTTCCGGAGGGGCTTGACAGTCTCCACTCCAACGTTCACGTCAGCAGTGTAGGCGTCCTGCTCCGTAACGGAAATCGTGTACGCCTCAACAGCGTTCCGTTCCACAAGTTCGGAAAGACGCTTACTGATAATGGCGCGCATTGCATTCCGGTTGTCTTCGGAGTGGAGCTTCCCGATGAAGTCTTCCGACACTTCGTGAACAACCATTGTAATGGCGTCCACGATAAGTCGGGAAAGCCCATCACGCATGTTCTGCTCGTCCGTATTTTCGTCTGAAACACACGTCGGGTCGGACCGGAACCTGACACCGGGACTCCGGTTCTCCACCGGAACGACGTTCTCGGCGTCCATGTTTTTCTTGTCCGACTCGGTGAGCGTCTTCCGGACGGAATCCAAGAATCGAATGCGCTTCCGCATTGTGGATTCGCTGATTCCGAGAGTTGCACGAAGACCAGCGTAAGCACCGATAATGCTATCACCGGAATCAGTACGGGTCGGGTACAGAAGTTGCATCCGACTGGTGTCGAACGGATTGCTGTAGTCCGCCGTAACAATATTCAACCCGGCACCGGCAAGACCGAGAGCAAGGTTGAAGTTATCCTCTAGTCGGAGAACTTCGTCCTTTAGCGCCTCGACGGAAGAAGTTTCCTCCGTGACGGACGCGAGAATGTCGATAGTTTCGCCCTCTTGGTCTCCCATAGCCTGAATCGCCGAAGTGTAATCGAAGTGGGTGTACTCGGCGGTATCGTTATCTGTTCCGTCAGATGGAGCCGCGTCAACCTCGTACTTTCCATTGACGTGGTTAATGTACACTTCGTCCGTTCCGGGCGACTTAGTGGAAGGGTCGTCCAGAGTAAAGACGGTAGACTTGGAAGTTCCGTCAATCTTGAACGTAACAGTGGAAGCATCAGGTTTAATCGGTGAATTATCAAGATTTCCAGAAGTACCGGAAAGGTCTTGAAGGTCGTCCGTAGCCGTCTTCTCCTCTGTAGCGCACGCATAGACGGGATACGCTCCAACCTGAAGTGCGTCCTGAACGTTCTTCGTAAGTTGACTGTCAGAACGCGCACCGAAACGTTCCTTTGCTTCGCCTTGAGTATTGATTTCGTAGACGGTATTTGCTTCTGCTGTACCATTCGAAAGGTCGGCTTCTCCGACAAGGCCAACGTCATCCGGCGCTCCATCAGCAATCGAGAAGGAGCGGTCGGAGTCAATGTTAGCCTGCACGCCGGGAAGTCCAATTTCACCAATCTGTGTCATATGTTAAGTTCCTCTTGTACGTTTATGGTTTTATCAACCGATTTGATAGTTTCCAGACTGCCAGTATCGGATACGTACTTATTATACCGAATATTGACAATCAGTCCGTTCTGATACCAGTCCGGTTCCTTTATCGGAATTTTCCGGGGGCGAATATCGCCGGTTTTCACCATGTAGGTATCTGAATGGAGAGCTTCCGTATTCCCTTCATACATTGCGAAATGTAGCTGTAGGGCTTCTCCAATTTCGTCACGTTTCATTTCATCATCAGACTTTACCGTAAAGTCTAATTCCATATTATATTTAAAAACATATCGCGTTCCGATTTCGTTCCCGGAATCGTCAAAAATACGCTTATCGAAATTGGAATGAGACTCGTCGTCTGTCGCACGGAAAGAACTCCAATTCAATGCAACGAGAGGCAGGTCGTCGCCCACTTCCCGACTGCCTCCGTCCGTTCTGACCGTGACGCTGGAATCAGTAGCGGAATCAGCTTCACTAACGACCAACTGTACTAATTCCTTATCTTGCATCTATACCATTCTTCCGTAGTTCTTTTAAAATATTATTCCGGACAACGAAACTACCATGATGTTCAAGCCATTCCTCCGCGAAATCCATGAATTCTACCGCGTCAAGACCGTGAACCTTCAACTCTTTCTGAAGCTCATACGCCCTCCACACGTCCAAATCCATGTATTCGTCTATTGCCCGGTTACTATTCTTCTTAAAGTAGGCCGCTACCTCCTTCGCATACTCGTAGTCGGAAGGAGTCCAGTGTCCAAGATGTTCCTCCACCCACGGAAGAAGACGATGAATTGGTGGAGCGTTCTCGTAATAATCTACACCTTCATCTACTGCTTTAGCGTACTCGGCATTGTTCTCGATTTGAACAATTGTTGTTCCACCTTGGTCTGTTATCTTCGTATTGAAAGAAGCGAGCAGTTCTCCTTTCCAGACTGCTCCTTCCTCAACGATTTTAAGACGGGCTTTCTCCGTTCCGTCTTCTCCAAGGTCTTCCGCCGCTTCATCTATTCCATCCTCGAAAGCTTCACGTATGCGGCCCACAATAGCGTCAGAATCGACTTCTACGTCAATCGTGATGTTACCATTAGCCATCAACGGACACCACTTGAGCAACCTTGTGAGTGCTATATGGAGCAACTGATTTAGCTTCGTACTCTATTCCCTCATATATGATTCGGTCTTCGCTTTGAACTACTGAATCGTAGGGAAATCGGAAAACAGGAGTATTAATATCTTGAGTACCTCCAGTAACAGTCTGCTCTTGGAACGTATCACCAGAATCAAAAGACGGAACGGCATACGTCGTTTCCACTGGACCCCAAGAAGAACTGGAATCAGTTACTTTCCCGTAGCCGTTCTCTGTTCCACCGGAAGCACGAAGAATTTCAGCCTTGTTACCGGCACGTTTAATATTAACCTTAACGTGTTTCCTATGTCGCTTCATTATTCATCACCGTAGGACCTTCCAGACCGTGACGGTTTAGCGTGTCCAATGGTTTTTGTTCCAATAACGTCGGAGCGACGAGAACGATACTGTCCGAACCAAACTTTCGCTTGGTCGTTCAAGTCTTTCGTTTCAATTTCACCAATTTGGTATCCTTCCGCCCCAATCTCGCCAACGTGAATCTTACTGAAAATACAGGTAAGCCACATCAAGGCGGATTTTCCCGCTCCGGAAGAAAAGTCAATTTCGTCCATTCCGGTGTCTTCCTTAATTTCGTCCTTGGACAACTCGATAAGAGTATCCATGTCTGAAGACGAAATAATTTCTGTGTCGTAGTCCGTAAGAGTCCGGACACGGGTTTCTACTGTCATGATTTATCAAGTGCGCGAATCATTCGGTCGCGCCAAAATTTATGCTGTTGTTGTTCGTATCCATACCTTCGGGCGTGGCTTATGGAGGAAGGAGGATTCTTACCTTCTAACATTAGAGAAACACGAAGATAAGTGTAATACCGAATAATTTCGGTTGCTGTATGGTCGCCCACTTCCCGACTGTTCCGGTTTATTTCTTTCCGTAATTCCTCGTCCGTGAACCTGCCATGTCCACGTAGGTTAGGTAGCTTTCGGTTTCCACCGCGCCGAGAGTTTCCGTTTCCAATGTTTCCGCTCCGGTTCTTTGCCACGTCCTTCCGAACGTCACTTGGAGTAATTTCTTTATGAGCCATACGACTGTACTAAAAAGTTATCGCCAATATTAGGCGATGTTGGTAGCAGTGACCTTGACGCCCGCCCACGGATTGACCATCTTGATACCGAAGCGCGCCGAACCGTGCGCCCCGATAAGTTCGGTCGGGTCGTTGACGGGAGCTTGACTCTCACCCTGCACAACTTCAACAGGACGGACCCAATTGTACTTGAGCGGATTGAGAGTGTCGTCAAAGACGTAGAACGTGTCACCGGACAGTTCCGCCGTCTGAACGACGCGAGTACCGTTCACGTCGAATTCGAGGTTCGGAAGCGGAGTGTTCAGGAGCGAGCGCGCTTCCCGAATCTGGAAATTCAGGTTGTTGCTGTCTTCCTGAAGGAGCTTCCATGCAAGGTCCGGACTAACGAACGCAACGCGAGCGGAATACTTGTGGTGCTGAAGTTCCACGCCCGCTTTCGCAATGTGTTCCCGGACGCTGTGAGCGTTGGAATCATCGAAGAGGTCTCCGGTAGTATCGAAGACGTGGTTGTGGTCAGCGGCGAAGTCCCGAGTACCGGGCGACGGGGGAGTAGCCCATTCCAGTTCCGTACCGTCAGCGATACCGTTCTTCATGACGGTGAAGGTTTCCTCGAAAATGCGTTCGTCCGCGCCCTTCATCAGTTCGTCCATTTCCTCTCGGAGAACCGAACCGGGGTTATCCTCAATGTAGTTCCGGTCCCAACCGAGACCAGCATTGAATTCGTCAATCGTGAACGCCATGCTGGTACTGTCGAGAGTTCCGGTGCGGGGCTTCTCGCCCTCGGCGGCCTTCCGCCAATTGATTTCTCCAATGCGCTTCTGGAAGACGCGCTGATTGACTTCCGTTCCAAGTAGCGACTGGAACATCCGGTCAGCGTTAGCCTCGAATTCGTCGGTCAGGTCTTCACCGTATTCCATCAGGCGCTCAAGCGGAACGCCGTCAGCCGTAAGAATGCGTGTATTTCGTGCCATAGTGTATCAATAATTATTGTTGTAAAGTGCTAGTTAGTAGTCTATGCGTTCGTACTGTCCACGACAGTAACGTCAAGCAGGAACGAGTTGGGGTCCTGAGCGACACCAACAATCTGGACAACCGAACCGGAAGTAGACGGAGCGGTCTGCGTCACGCCGCCACCTTCGGCAAGATAGACTGGCTTACCGGGAGTGAGCGAGTCCGCTTCGTCAAGGTCTTCCAGTAGAAGGTCGTCCTTGATGAGAAGAGCGCGGTCGCCCTCGCCGACGAGAACGTTCTGGTTCTCCTTGAGCTGATTCTTGACGTACTGAAGGTCTCCGTAACGGGAATGCGAAGGGTCACGGACAGGAGTGAGAACGACACCCATAGCCTGTCCCTGAATGCCGTCAGCGGCGTCAGCTTGAACAATCTCTCCGTTCGCGTTAACCGTACCGAGGTCGCCTTGGTCCAGTTCCTCGACCGCCGCGCCAGCGTAGCGGTTGTTGTCGTCCTTGGGGTTCGCAATATCGAAATTAACCATTATTATAGAATCTCCTTGTTAGTTACTGCAATGTTTACTCGTGGCTCACAGTCATTCCGCTAATGACCTGCGAGGCGTCACCGAATTCCGAAGAGCCACCGTCGCCGGGAAGATTGTCCGACTTCTCTTCCTTATCGGCGAACGTAGATTCGTCTTCATCCTCGGTCTCCGTTTCCTGCTCGTCCGAAACAAGCTTGAATTCCGCTTCGTCGCCGAGGAATTCCTCACGGATTTCGTCCGCGCTATCGAACTTGTCCAGAATAGTGTCCTTCGACAGTCCGGAAGCGTCCGACGCGAACGACGCGAAGAATTCCCGCGCTTCGTCCGCTTCATCCTCGGCGACTTCCAGCTTGTCCTTGTATTCCGAGAGGGTTTCCTTAGTTTCCTGATGTTCCTGTCGGGCCTTACTGTAGCGAGACTGAACATCTCGAAGAGTAGCCCGTGCTTCTGCTCCTTCCATGTCGCCGATTTCCTTACCGAATTCGAGTGCATCCATTTTGAATCACTTTAGTTGACTGTATTGTAGTTGGCTTTCCGCTTCCACAATCTGACTGCCACCGTCAGACTGTTCTTCCATTTTATCCGCAAACGATTCAACCGCCTGACTGAATTTTGGTGTAATTCCACCATTATCATAGCCAGCGGGGAACGGAGTAAGACTAAACTCAATAATCTTACCGTCCGTGAACTGTGCCTTCGCTTCATCCGAGTTTGGTTCCGAGAATTCCAGAGAACGAGGGTCAAACCCAACGCTACCGTCCTTAATCTGCGGTCCGGTGGAATGCGTAAAGTCCGCAATAGTGTCCTCCCGAATCTGACTACCAGTATTCGGAATATTGAACATCTTACGTAGCATTCCAGCACTATCCGAATACTTAATCTTCTTCAAGTATCCCACGTTCATCCGTTGGGAATGAGAGTGGTCGTACTGAATCGGAACGTTATCGGGTGTGTTGCCCTCGACAGTCCGGAGGAATTCTGGTGTGATTTCGACTCCCTTACGGATACCGGGTTCCATAGCGTTATAGATAACGTCTATAGATTCCAGTTCATCACCGTCATAATTCTCCCGGACACCGTACTCGTTAAAGCCGTCGTCCAGCAAGTCTTGTTCCGGACGCTGGAATTCAACGTTGAATCCTGCAACGTCCAAATCATCTTGTTCTGTCATACTGGTATCCATCCCATATTTCTTACTGCAATTGAAAGAAGTAGGGTGATACCGAAAGCAAGACCAGCAATCCTAACCTTATTACTGGTGGCTGTATCATCTACCTTGTCCAATCTATTATCCGTCTTGTTCAGACGGTCGTTGTAGACTTCCCGATTGGTACGAACGTCGTCCCGAATTTCCTTTTGGTTTTCATGTAGACTATCCGTCTTCTCGTCAAGTCGATGCAAAATTTCTTCCTTCTCGTCTTCGTCCATACTACATCACGTTTCGCTTGCTCCTTTTCCATTCCGGGAATCATCGCCGGAATTGTCTCCGGTAGCGGGCTTCTCCCGAGTTGTAGCCTCGCCACCAGCAGAATCCGTTCCAGTTCCCGTATCAGTCGGACTACCACCATTAGGGTTCTGAATATTATCGCCGTTTCCAGCGAGCTTCTGTAGAACCTCAATAAGATTTCCATTCTTCCAAATGTCGGGAAGCTCCGTTTCCGGGTCTATATCAAGCTTACGTGCGGCGGCTTCCGGACTGATAAGGCCATTGTTAAGTAGACTAATCGCCTTGTCAGCTTCCAGACGTTCTTCCTCGGAACTATGCGTTCCGAATTCAAAGTCCGGAGGAACCTCATTATAGTCAGCGGGGTCTCCGTCACCTGCAAGAATCGAAACGAAGATTTGGTGTCGGATAGCCTGCTTAATAATACTCCGATAACGCTGAATTCGGCGGTCGAACTTCGGCATTTCCACTTGAGCAGTTCCAGACGAAACGTCAACACCCATATTCAGGAAGAAGTCCGGAACACCAATTCCAGCGGCAATACGACGCTGAAGATGTTTGAAAGTGGAATCAAGTTCCATAGCTCCAGAAGAAGTGGAAGTGTCCGTAACACCTACCACTTCGTGTTCAACGTCGTGACCGACCGCAAGTTGACTCTCCGGGTCGATTTCTTCCAGTTCCTCTAACCATCCGTCAATCTGGTCCTGCGTCCAAGGCCGTTCCTCGCTTCCAAGCTTCCACAGAATTGGCGGGTAAGCCTTAGTAGCGATGAAACGAGCAAGGTCAATCTCCATGTCTCGAAGCATGTCAGCTTGCTCGTGACAGGATTCCAGAACACTGTGTCCGAAGTCTTCACCCGGATGTTTATGGAATCTTAGAATCGCAAGGTCGGACGGATTGAACTTAATGTCACTATCTTGACCTCCGCCGCCCGGAGGTTCCAGAATCCACTTTTGGACAGTTCCTTTATCGTCAGTCTGAATCTTCATGCGCTCCGTTGGAAGAACCTTCGGCTTAAACACATCATCTTCCACAACGATTTCAAGGAAGGCTGTTCCGTCAACAAGAGCGTGCCAGACCCATTCCTGAAGCACTGTCTGGAAAGTAGAAGTTTCAATAAGTTTCTTCAGTTCCGCTATATCTTCAGGTGTCTGACCTTCGTCCGTTCCGGGAATATTAGCAGGCTGAACATTGAAACCACTTCCGACGAGAAAGTCAACGAGCGTATCAATAGCTTCGTTGACGTGAGGGTCCGTGTCAGCAATCTCCCGGAAGTCTTCGATTTCGTTCTCTGGAGCTTCTGTAGCGCGGCTTCCACCAACGCCACTACCGGAATTACCCTCTTTAATGACAGCTTTTGGACTGTCAAGGGCGAAATTGGAGGCGTCAACACCGTCAACGTCCCCATTCCGGACTCGCTCATATATGCTCTGCCTTACGTCATTACTCATGTTTTATCCCCGTCCGTATCTCGATTTGTACTTTTTACGCTTTTTTCCGCGCCTATTCTTCGTATTCGTCTGTCCGAAGTTTCTTTCCGGCTCGAAAGTGTCTTCAACGTCCACCTTAGCGGTGGGTTTCTTCTTCTTCTCGTCTTCGTTTATTTCCCGCTTTCCTTCTCTCTGAACTGAATCCATAGAGGTAGAAGGTTGCTTACGAAGGTTCGGCGGGAAACTCGCCAAGACCGCCGCCATTGCGGTGTCGTCTTTTCCTGACTCACTGTAATCCTTTCCAGTGAATTTCGGTTTCGTGTAGTCTTCACGTTGTTCCTTCTGAATGGCCGACATTTCGTCCAAGAGTCGGTCGTGATTCGGAAGAACTACTCGGTCGTTCCGAAGGGCGTTGTTCATGTCGCCCATCATTGATTCCACTTCGTCTTTGTCGGAGAAGTTGAATCCTATAAGTCCGCGTCCGAAGTTCGACTCAATTTGACTACGGAAACCTTCGCCCGGTCCGGTCCGGTCGATAACGATATAGTCCACGTCGTATTTTTCCGCCAGTTGACTGACACGGTAAGCGATTTGTTCGGGGTTGCTCCGGTCAGGATTCTTGGCAACTTGATGTGCGACGTGTCGAGGATGCAATTGTTCATTTCTCTTATGGGTTTCCGCGGCTTCCTTCAAGTTGGTATCGTTAAGAATCTCCAACTCTCTCATAGCCTTCATGTCTTTCCGGTGTTCCACGATTGCGGCAACGGTGTCGTCTTTGGAAATTCCAATGTCAACACCCATCACTGTCATGTTAGAACGTCGGAGGTCGGGAAGGTCGCGCTCCATAGCCCGTTTAATGGAATCTTCATCGAAGAATGCGTAGGTGTCGTCAACAGGCCTACACAGATATTCTTGTCCGAATCCTTTCGGGTCTTTGGAACGCTCGTCTTCCACCTTATCAATGTTCAAGTCGGGACGAACCGGCTTAAGTTCCTGATTGTAAAGTGGAGTATTTATGTCGATTTCGTCCGCGTTATGGAACGTTGGCTGTTTAATCGACAGTGTTCCAGCGGATTCCATTCCAACATGGTATTCGTTCGGCTTAACGTCCTGCTTATGCCAATTTCCGTTGGAATCACGCCACCGCTGGACGTATCCTGTTTTGGAACCTTCTTTCTGGTTCCGCATGAACATGTCCGAGGATACTTTCGGAGTGGAAACCTCGAACATCTTCCGGTCATTACCAAGCGCAAGGAACGCTCCGAACGCTTGACTAACTTCCTGTTGGTCTTCAAGGAAAGCCATTTCGTCCAGTAGAACGCCGCGGGCGGAGTCGTCCCCACGGGAACTGTCCGGACTTCCGGAGTAAGCCTTGAATTTCGACCCGTTCCAGAGAATAACTTCTCCTTTATTGGTCTTTTTCGTCGGAATGTCGATTTTAGCGTGCTTAATTAGGTCTTTAACGTCAGAAATTCGGTTTTTCGCTTGGTCTTCCTTCGTTGACACAACCGGATACACCGAATTCGGTATCATCATCGCTTCCAGAAGGAAGCAGACGATAACAATGAAGGAATAACCGATACGGCGACCCTTATACATGTTAATTGTTCCGGAATCAGAGTAGAAGTAGGCGTCAACCACCTTCGTCTGAATCGGTCGGAACAGTGTCAAGTCACGAAGTTGTCCGGTGTCAACGTCTTCAATCCGGAATATGTCTTCGGCTATGGTGGCCGGACTGTTGTGCCACCGCTTCCTGACTTTATCAGGGTCCAGTCCTTGTTCATCCGCGAACTTCTGGATGATTTTATCGTCTATATCTGACATTACTTGAGCCTCCTGTACGGCCCGTCAGACGATTCTTACTTCGACATGAGGTATCACCCTCACAATCTAAAGGAATCGCTCACGCGGCGCGTGCGTTCGTTCTGGCTACATCTCCAAGGTAAGGAGTCCATCCAAATCACACGTAATCCATGTTTCGGGACCATATTCGCCACCAGTAAACTCGAAACCAGCGTCGGTGGCGGTATGTCCGTCCATGTCGGCAATCGGATTAATCTTACCCGGTTCAGTCGTTCCCTCTCCGGCTTCCGCCGTTGAGGACTCTGCGGTCTCTCTATTCATAGTAAAATCCGTAAGCAATCGGGAAGCGTGTCGAAACTGATTACGGTTCGTATTCGTCTACGTTGAACTTCTTGTCTTCGTCGGAAACCAGTTCGCTCATGGCTTCAGAGGTTGTGTCGGCGCTCTCGGCCATTATGTTCCGGTCGTCGGCCTTCATTTGTTCTTTCCGAGTGAGGCCGAGGTCTTTCTTGAGCGACTGTATGAGTCCGATTAGACGACGGTGTTCTTCCGAAATGGCGTTCGTGTCGTCTTCGTAGCCTTCCAAGCCGTCTTCTCCATAGATAGGCGTCTCGCGGGTCTCTCCTTCCTTCAAGATGTACTCTCCGGTCTTTATTGAACGTACTCGTTCCACGGCGAGCATTTGGAGGTCGTCGTAGACTGCGGGGTCTTCCTCCTTGTCAATTCCGTATTTTTCAGCCCACGACATAATTTCGTCGTAGACTTCCTGCTCTTCCTCGCTTAGATGTTCAAGGAGATAGTCTGGTGTAGAGTACATGTGATGTTTTGGATTTCCGCGTTGTAGTTCTTCGCCGGGACTTGAAGTTCCGCGTCCTTTATGAGCGCGACAACGCCATACGTCGTTGGTTTTGTCGCTAGCTCTCTGTGGGCAGTAGCGGTCCGGACCGTCGTAGTCTTCCGGTTGGTGTGGAATCTTAACAAGGCAGTAGCGGTCTTCGAGGTCGTATAAGTCGCCTTCCGGCTTCTCAAGGAATTCTTCACGAAGTTCCGCGATTTCTTCCGTGGTGATTCCTGTTACTTCTTGCTGTGCCATGATAATAGATTCACAAAGCGTACTATTGTTACTGTACCTTCCCAATGAGTACACATTCAATGAGTACTCATTCAATCGGGAAGCCGCCGCCCATAGGATTGTATGGTACTGAAAGGGTGTATTGGTTGGAGTACCCGATATGGTAAAATATTGTCCGGATTGAAACTGTTGCTGTGTTCCGGTGTGGGTACTCCCTCTACCCTTAGTAATTGTTCACCCTATATATACCCCCCTCCGATTCTGGAGTCTTTTATAAGTGAAAGGGGTTCCTTATCGTTTGTTCTTGCATAAATATCTTTCGGTTAGTCCAGAAATATACATCATCTTGCATACTGTCGCCTGAATGACCTTCTCGCGCGCACCCCCGGAACAATCTGGAAGACGCCGCGCCGCCGCTGGCCGCTTCCCGACTGTTAAGGGATGGAATGAGAGTGTTCTACTGAAGACGAGGGACGAGAAGAGTCCGCCGTCACCGATTGGGATTGGACGTACTTGGATAAGATGGGTTGAGCAAGTCCGTTCCGTCCAAAACACCCTACGAGACCCATATACTTAAACAAAATGGCCGGAAACTGGAAAATTGCACTTTTAGAGGGGTTTGAGTCCGGAATTCACCCAAAAAGGTGGAATTATACACGTTCATGCACACATTCACGTCCCAACACAGACCAATGAACACGAAGATGTACAAGAACCCCCCGGAACTCGCCAAAACCGAAATATTTCTGAGCAGGTAACTATCTATATGTCACATATATAGACTGGTTATTGTTCTAACTGGTGGGGGTGTCGGCCACCCTACCCTATATTCCGGGAATTACTGTCAGTGATAGCATAATGGAACGATTGACATGTAACCCTACCAAACAATCCCGGAACGCCGGAAAACCGACACGTTGGTTGTTTGTTTGGTGGTTTTGGATTACAGGTTGGTTAGTCTAAATGTCTCTCACACAGACACTTAACACAATTGTTATCCATCACAGTCTTGGAATCAGCCATCTGCTAGTAATCTATTCATCTGACACTTACAAGATGAACAAAAACGGTCGGGAAGGTGCGCCGACTCGTATTCCAGTGTATATTTTTGTACACAGATGTACAACCCTGCAACCCGGTTCTACCCCGTCAAACCCCCACCCTTTGCGCGAAAATGAGCGATTGCAGTATGTACGTCTCAAGCCCTCTCGCGCCTTTGTAATATTTTGAAGGGTGGAATAATATCGTCAGTTATCAAAATCCGACCCTTAGAAGGTTGACATTACATTAGTGTACAGGAATGTACACCGTCCCACAGACTTGTACATTGATGGAAAATAGGTCTATATAGATACACCCTAAACGGTCCGGAACGGTCCGGAACGGGCTACTGGCGGCGCTTCCAGACTTGTACAATGGTTTTATGCAAGAACTTGTACATTCTATCCTTCATGATTAATAAAGTGGGCGTTCAGCTTACACTTCCGATTGGCCGATACAGATTCACGGATTATGGTATAGGGCGGTCCTTACGTGCGCACGTACAATTATGCGACCCTCGCAACGCGCCCGCGCCGCGCCCGCGCACGTACAAGGTTACATAGACCTTCAAACCCTTGTCGTTCCGAAACGAAAGCCTTATATGTACCCCGTGCATTTGTAGTAATGTGAAGGTCGAAGTGGCCTTCCGGGATTCCCCCTTCGGGCGGAATCCCTTAGAAAGCCCCCGAAGTTGGAAACGGAATCTTCCGGCAAAGCGATGAAGTGAACCGGAAACGGCCTTAAAGGCAAAGTCCGTTCAAGCAACTCCTATTATGTCTCGAAATGGCAAGAAGGTGCGAACGAGATGGAAAGCGGAAGATTCCACATTTTCAATTCTCGGGGGTTTGCTTCAATGCCGGTGATTCCGGTCCGGACGTTTGTTCCGGAAAACGGAATCGAAACCCTTAAGTGGGAAAGGCACAAACGAAGTAATGTGGCCGGAAGGGAACGCCCGACCGGAACAATGTAAGCCCCTAACCAAATTGGGTCTATATCCCGGCGTTGCGGGGGATTGACGCGAGGTACTCATTCCAATGACCGTGGCCCTTTGGGACCGGACGAAAACCCGCCTTAGTACGGTGATACCTCAAGAACCCCGTTCCGGGGTTGGCATACTCCTCCACAAGTATGGTAGGTGAATTGAAATGTCCTTCTGGTAGGACCGGGTTGATATGGGAAAATGAGTGTAACCCTCATTTGAGTGAATTGTCACTCACACACCATAATTAGGTCACTGAATTCCCGCGGTAAGGTCCCAAGGAAACACGTAATTCCTGAATTTGACACATTTGAAAGTAACCTCGGAATGCGCCCGATAATATGGCCCTAAAGAGAAAGCTGGAAGTGAAACAGTAAGTATTGGACGGAAGCGAGTTGCCATAATACGGTCGGAATGAGATTAGCCTTGTAGCAGTTAGCAGTTTTCCGGATAGGATATAGGAACGGACCGGCGAAATAGTAGGATGGAACGGTACGAGAAAAAGCGTTATAACAAGTACCTAACAGTCTTCAAGGTTGTGTGTACGACAACACTCCTAATTGGCGCGATACACCAAAGCGTCGGACGAAACCAAAATGGTTCGGAACGTTTCCGGACCGGAAGGGTAACACCTTCCCGTCCTAAACCATGAGTGTTGGGGGCTTGAATGTAAGCACAAACCACTACTGAAAATATTCCCAATACGGCGTCTGACAATGCGGCCAACGTTGGGACCTTGAGAGACTTAGTATAGGCGTAGGTTAATGATGATTCGAGAAGTTTGGAGGATACAAAAAGGTAGAACTGGTTAAGGATAGCCAAGAGCTATACCGTGATTTGTCGAAATTTCGGAAGAAATTCCGGAATGGAATTAGGTGGTAGTTCAAGAAGTAACTACTGTGAGTAATCCGTGATTCCGTCAACAATTCCGTCATTCCGAGTTAGGAATGCGCGAAAGGGTTGTTTCGGTCCGATATTCCGAACGATTAGCGTAATTCGTCCTTAGTAGTGTCAAATGGATAGGCGGCGATTGTAAAGTGTCGCACAAAGTCCGGTCATGCTCGCGGGAAAACAGTTATTGAGTATGGATTCATCCTGAAAACATTGTAAACTTATAATGTTACGTCGGTAAGGACTATAGCGGGATAAAATCATAAGTCTCGCGTCGGAAACGGATATTTCCGTATCGCCGATACGGACGTGTTAGCGAAACAAGTCATACTAAAACAGAAAGTTGAATAGACATAGAATTGTAGACAGTTCAAGGGGTTACGGTCGGACGTGTTAAGTCTGGAAGGCTCCCCGTCTTCCCTGTCAATATGGATTCAAAAATCCATGTCGAACCGGAAGTGTTTGTGGAATTGACTGATAGAGAAGAGGAATTGATTCGGAATGCGTTTGACGGGAAAGAAGTTGAAAACCCAATTCCGAATTTCGACAACATCGACAAAAGTTGGAGTCGGAATGAAGTTACGGACATGATAAAGTCCCTTGGAAAAGCCGCGGAATGGGGCCAATATCCGAAAGAAAACCGCGAGGAAACAATGGACATTCGACAACATTTCAAGGAAATTGAAATGCAAATGGACTTAGTGGTTAAAGAATACGATGGTAAGGAAGTGTAAGAATGGCTAAAGTTGGCCGCGACGAAGACGGCGAAAAGGTAACGTTCGGCGAACCAAGTCCGGAAGAAGAAGCGGCAGGAGACGGCGAAGCTTCGGAATGGGACCCCGGCGGAGACATTCCGCTTTCCCGATTGGAGTGACACCCTAACTGGAATTTTCCAAGTTCGATTCTTGGATAGGGTCTTTTCTTCCGGAAACCTTCCGGAAGTTGGTGAAGAATTGAACGATAATTGATAGAAGTGCGACAACCCTAAAACAATGAGTGAATCCCTAAACGCGGAAGGCTTCGGTAGCGACTCGGAAAACAATGCGGCCCCGAACACTCCGAAAGGTGTGCTACGACGAGAAGACAGAAACGACGAAACCCACGAATTCACTGAATTCAAGTCGCGGCTTTCAGGTGGTGAGAAGTACGCTTTCGCTCTTCTGATGTACGCCAAGTACGGCGAAAAGATGGGTAACGTGAAACCGACGAGTACGGTCTACAGTCAGTCAGACGACCGTTTCCCGAACAAGTCGATAGGTCAATCAGAAGAGACTCCGGGCGGAAGTTGGGAGAAAGCTGAAAGTCCGCTGGCATTCCTGTACTCTCGCTATGCGGCTAAAAAAGCGAAAGAGGCCGCTAAGGACGAATTCTACAAGCAAGTCGAAGAGGAAACTGAAATCAATCCGGACGATGTGACGATAGAGGACTATAAGGCAAGTTTCCCGGTCCGGAAAGCCGTCTGGATGGATAATCCGGAAATGGTCCGAGTCGGCAAGTCGCCGATTGAGTCACGGACTAACAAGCAATGGGAAGACTTCTACCTTCCGGTGGAATGGGTGGAGACGTTCGGCCAGAAGGACATTCCAGTCTACAAGAACAACGAAGAGGAAGAAGAGGAAGAGGAAGAAACGGAAGAATCCAGCGGTCGGGGTAACTACGATAACCTCGGTCAAGAGGATTCGGACGCATTCAGTGAGTCTATCAAGTCCCAAATTCGGGCGGTAGACATTGAGGGACTGAACAAAAAGCAACGGACCGCGGCAATTTGCTCGGAAGTTCCGGAAGCCCGTGGAAGTCTTGCCGACGAAAAGCGGAAGTTCCTGATGGACGTGACTAATTCGGGAAGCAGTACGGTCTACAAGGGTCAAGACTTATTCCAAGAGTCCGGCGACCCTCGAACGGAGACGGAAGAGGAATCGGACGACGAACAAGAAGAAGCTGAAGACGAAACTATGACTGAAGACACTACGGAAGACACGGAAGAAGTCGGGAAGGCCGCCAAGTACACGAAGCTCGCAATCCAGAAGAAGCCGGAGCGCGTTCTGGAACTGCTCGCGGAAGACAACGAGGAAATGGTTCTGGACTACGTTCTGGAGAACCACGAAGCGGAACTGGAAGAGGAATTCGAGAGCGAAGTGGACGAAGACGAAGTGGTTGACGAGATGCTTCAGGGACTCTAAGCTGGAACGCTTCCCGACTTTTGAAGTAGCGTGAAATTCAACCTTTCCGGAGGGAGGACATGAAATAGGCCATGAAATCCGGAGACAGAAGTGCTTAGAAAAATGAACGGAACACTGCCCCGTAGCGAAACGAACCGTAGCGACCGAACGATTGAACACTACTTTGGACGCCAAGTCGAAAAGAGACGGCTTGAGAAGGGCTACTAACAATGATTCTAGAAAGCGAACTTACCGGAACGGAAGTGAAGGTCACGACAGACAACTACCACAACCTCGTAGCGAAGTACGACGACAACCATTTGGAAGCTGTCGGTCGGGTTCCGTCAGAAATTCAAGAGGTTGGAATTCATTCCCAAGATTCCGACCGGAAGGCTGGAATCGCACAGTTTGTAGTGCAAGAAGTAGACGGCATTCCGACGTTGGAAGAACTGACGTGTAGTATTAGCTTCCTGTCGGAAGACGGATGTTTCAACCCGAAGTGTCTGGACGAAGCATTCAATAACGGAGCGAAATAAAATGACAATCGACAAGAAGAACCTGAAAGTTCAAGAAAGCTACGACGAACTGAAAGACTTCCTGAAAGCAATCCAGAAGCGCGACGACTACGACCCAACAATCCACCTGATTCCGGATTTCCCGAACAGGAAGCTTGGAATCTACTACCATACAGGAGAATCTGGAAGTGGAGAAGTAATCGAAATGATTCTAGAAGACGTGAGCTTTACGGCATCCTACGACCACAAGGAACATCGGGAAATCAAGAAGTGGTTCCTGACCTACGACGAAGCTTTTAACTTCCTGAACTTCCTGAACAGTCTGAAGTGGGAACGAACCGACACCCACTTGAACTTGAATTACCGGAGCGAAACCGGAATGGGAATGATGGAAGGTGAAAAATTCGGTGAAGAACAACTGGAATTCAACTACAAAACAGAAAGTGGCAACAGTCAAAAGATGTTCATCAATTCAATCTACAAGAACGAAATTCACATGATGGCAACAATCAAGTAAGATTTAAAGAAGCTTAAGGTAACTGGCTGTTAGTTCCGGGTTCGATTCCCGGATACTTAGTGGAGGTATGGATACAATAACTCAAGTTGTTATAGTATTTGAAATGTCGGTGTTCGCTGTGTTAATGAGTGCAATCTGGCACATTTTAAGACAAAAGAATGAGACGAATCCTCAAAACTAAAAACGAAGAAATCCAAGTTTCCGTAAAGGAACTTGGAGACATGTCGGCGAAAGTACGTCTCCGGGAAAGCTGTGAATTCGGAGAGAAAGGTGAAACGAAATGGGTAGCTAAGAGCTATCTGAAGAATCCAAAGGAAGCAAAATGAGTAAAGACATAGGAATCTGTTCGGAATGCGGCGAACCGAGAGTAGTGGGAGCGGATTGTGACGAATGCGGTGAAGAAGGTAAGTCTTGGAGGTTACTGTAGTCCGGAACAGCATACAATACACTGTTAACAGTACCAAACAGTACACTGTAAAGGTATAGTACCGTAAAAGTCGGGAAGTCCCTCTTTATGAAGACTACATAGTTTGAAAGATGATAATGAAAATGGTAGCCTTCATGGATAGTACAACAATGAGCGTTAAAAGGAAAGAAAGAGCGAAAGCACTGATTAAGAACAACTTCTCTCGGAATCCGGAAGACTACGGTTGGACTGGACATTCAATCAATCGGGCGAGAGATAAGGGATACGGGAAGGAGGAATACGTCAGACAGGATGGTAAAGGTTACATCGACGGTCGCCGGAAGTACGGAGTGCAGGACTGGCATTTCCGATACCTAATCCGTGAAGGTGAAACGGAACTGGAAGGAATAGTTGACGGCGAAGTTGTTATCCGATTCGTTGCTACGATTGAGTCGGATAAGGGAGAACACAAGTGGATTCTTCCAGTGGTGATGAACGAAGATAAGGAAAACAAGTTCAAAACAACAGCTTATCCGAAAGGACCGAGTGACGGCGAGACGAAAAGACTTTACACCTTCAAGCCGGAAGGGTTCGAGGAAAGCGGAACAGTTAAGTAAACACAACTCAAACAGAAACCAATGACAGAACTTACCCTTGCCGAAAAGACGGCGAAAGAAGCGAGAGAGATTGAAGAGATGGAAAGCCAAGATGAACTTTCTGAACAAGTAACTGACATAGAGGTAACGGTGTCTCTTGATGGAACTGTGAAGGAAATAACAGTGTTCTATAACAGTAGGAATATCAAGGTCGGAGTGGACCTATACCGTGGCACAGTCAACGGCTACAGTCACGGAAGACATAGAACGTCCATTATGGACGAAGACACTGAAACGCTCCTGAAACACCTTGGAGACTTCTACAAGCAACAGTACGAAGCGGCGAGGAAAACAGAATGAAACGGCCTACGGACGACGAAACGGACGGGATGTACTGGCAGAAGCGGTTAGACGGCTGGCATATAATCGAGAACAACTCCGAAACGTCGCTCTGTGGTGACAAAGTGAACGTTCCGGAATCCGAGGAAAAGTTTCCGGGCCAGCCATTAATCCCGGAAGACGACCCCGACCCCGAAACGGACTGTGTGGAATGTTGTCACGAAGCTGGTTTCGAGAACTTCGGAGAGAACTGAAATGAATAAGCCAAACCGGAGAGATAAACAATCTGGATTCAACCACATAACAGAAAACGGAACACAGCATGACACATTCCCATATCCGTGGGAGAGTCCGGAAGATTACGACGACAGGGTTCGGAGAAGAATCACGGAAGCGAAAAAGGAATGGGAAGAAGAAAACGGACGGAAACTGATACAATGAGCCTACAACAACGGGAACGAATCAGTCGGAACTACGACAAGACGGAGTGTGAGGGTTGCAGAAGTTCGATGTACGAACATAACGGAACTCTGATTCAAGTATATGGAAAGTGGTTCAAGGTCTGTACTTCCTGCTTGATGGAGTGGAACAAGAGCGACACTCACCTTCGAGCGTACCTTCGATGCCGGGCGTATTGGGGCGAGAACGTGAACGACGAACTACTGGAACGACTGTAATCATGAACGCACAAAAACTTATCGACGTGGCGAAGTGGCTTCAGGAGAACGGTCAAGCTGGAATCAGAAGCGAATACGAGGACTACGAGCGGCGCTTCCGGACTTATCCGGTAGATGAAAAAGACCACTACGTGTACAGATGTGTATTTAATCATGGTGGTTTCGAGAGAGTACTGGACGTAGTGTTCGGGAAAAGCAACATGGTCAGCGAAGACGGAATCGAAGGACTACATGAAGCGGCACAAATAGATGTAGTTGACTTCATTAACAACCAGAAGAAGGTTGGGTGGAATCGTGCTACTTCGTTCGAGAAAGCCCTGTCAGACGCTCCAGACTGGTTCCGGAAGAGAATCGCTCGGGACGAACTGGAATTCGTTCCAGAAGACCCGATGGAAGACGAAACCGCCGAGTACCGAGACAAGTTGAAAGAAGTTCTCAACGAATAAGAATGACTAAATACACTAAAGAATACGTAATCGACTGGATGGAAAGCTTCGGAATCAAAGCCTCGGAACAAATATACCGGGAATACGAGGACTCAATCGAGGATAAGGAAGCACTAATCGAGTGGTTGGAGAAGACTGACGGGAACTTCGGTCGGGCTGTTGAACTTCACGGAATCACGCAACGGCTTCCGACGACGGAGGAAACGGTGGAGAACTTGGCGTCGTGGTATGATTGGAAAAGACTGGACCCGAACAAACCTCCGGAATTCAACTGTCCGGCTTGTGGAGACCACTACTTTCAGGTTGAAACAAGGAATGGTGAAAGTGCTGTGGATTCCACAACTGGTGAGATAAGTGACTTGCATTATTGTGGAGATTCGTTGTCTACTCCCTACAATTTCGGAATGGGAACTGGAAAAGGATACCATTCCAATAAGATGTGTGGTTACTGTTACGAACAAACCATAAGCGGTCGGGAAGCACACCGACTCCGAGCATTCTTCGACGGCGGTTTCGGAGAATTCAACTATCAAAAAACGGTCGCTTACGATTCAGGATACAGTTGGCCGGAAGCGACAATGTTACAAGAGCTTCCCGGAGACATTCCAGACGCCGTAAAATCAATCATCGGCGGCGACGGTGTTCCGGACGAATGGGTGAAAGTCAAAACCCGACAAGACTACGATTCCGCATTCGTTCGGCGAGCATTCGACATGTGGATTGACGACCAAGCCCGAGATAACGAATTCAATACTGGAAAACAGGAGTGGCCGTTCGACTTCCAGTGTATCGTCGTGAGCCGCTACGTGAGCCGTTCCACTCGGGGAACGATACTTGTCCGAAAGGATAACGAAGAAGCACTGGAGGAAGCGCGAAGTTGGCTTACTCCGAAGCGACTACGGAGGTGGAGAAAGGAGAACCGGATGAGGTAATCATGGAACTAGTGGAAAAACTTGCTGACAGTTTAAACCGAGACTGTAGACTGTGCCTGATACCGCGACGTGCCTGCTTCCTGATTGAAACAGATGATGGAAGACGAACGAACGTTTGCGAGTATCACTACGGAAAGCTGAAAGGATACATTAATGAGTAAGTTCACCTGTCCGGAATGTGGTGGCGGATTTCCGAAACCGGGAATGAGAAAACGGAGAGAAGATTCACCTGTTGAATCAGTCTGTCCGTGGTGTGGAACTCGATTGAAGTACTTGTAAAGAACGGACATAGTTTGAAACATTTTATGAAAATGTCCGAAACAAAATGAAGTGGAATTTCAACCTAACAATGAAACATTCAGACGGACCCAAGACGACTGACGAAGAAGCGTTACATGAAGCGACAGAAATCATGGCTACAGCGGTTCATGCATTAGGAAAACTCCAAGGTCACGTAGCCTTAACGGGATTCGAAAGAGATGTGATGGACGACCTTGAGGGCGACATGCAGGAGATGTTGACTCAAGTGGAGAATCGAAAAGAACTGTGTAACATCAATTTCGAGGAAGTTGTAAGCCAGTTCAGTACGGTAATGGATGCTCTCGCAACAATCGAGAAGCAACTTCCATCCGAAACCGAAGCCGACGAAATACAGAACGAAGACGTGTTCCAACTCGTTCAGAACACGGTGGACATGAAGGAACAGACGCACGAACTTCGAGCAATCGCAAACGACTACTCGGAAGAATGAATCTGGAAGACAAACTGGACGACGAGGCGAAAGAGGAAGTGAAAGAAGCCGAGAAGGAATCAAAGCGAAGTAAGACGAAATGGGGAGACAAACTATAGTTCGAAAAGCTTAAGTATCCCGTCTTCTCATAAAGAAGTATGGCTGTTGGAAAGCAAGAATCACAAGTTTCCGGTCCGTATACCGGACGTGACAAGAGAGGTGTTCCAGACCACAAGTACTGGAAGTGCGAGGATTGTGGTTTGGAGAGTACAGACAGTAAAATGAAGAACGGTTGCATTCGGTGCGATAACTGAATCCGGATAGGAGTATGAAATAGCACATGAAAAAATTCCGGAAACTCTAAGCATGATTCCCGATTTCCTAAGAAATCTCTTTGGTAGTTCTGAATCGAACGAGAAAAAAGCTGACGACAAGAAAGTAGAACAGAAAGTACTCAAACAAATGAGTGTATCAAACCCGAGAAAACACACCAACATGAAAAGGAAATTCACTGGAAGTTTCCAAATTAATGTAGAAGCAGACGAAGTTCCGGAAGTCATGTTTCCGGAAAGTAAGAAGTGGAGTGATGTTCGGAAGAAGACGCCTTCTGACACGGAGCGTCTTCCGAAACGTGGAACGAAAGCTGTAGAGCAACGTTATCGTAACCAATTGGACAGAATTAATCGGGAAGCTCGCTTGAAGCTCGACCACCTCACTTCCCATCACGACTTCTCCGCCATGCCTAAAAATAAGGTATTGACGGAGTGGGGTGTTTCGATGATTGGGTCGGGCAACTTCCGGACTGTCTACGGATTTGATTCAGATTCCAAGATTCCGTTGGAGAATCCGGAAGACTACGTTCTGAAAGTCTGCTCTCACCATGAAGAATGGACGAACGAGGAAGAAGTGAAAGTCTACTCCCGGCTGAAAGATACGGAAGTGGAAGAATACCTTGCTCCAGTAGTCGATTTCGGAACGGACTACAAGTGGGTCTTAATGAAGCGAGCGGAAACCCACATGGACGTAAAGCTGGATAAAGTAATTCAAATGAAGGAGGAATGCAGAGACCTCGGATTCTCCTACGGTGACTGGAAGCAAAGGAATTGTGGCTACATTGACGGCGAACCAGTTCTTCTGGATTACGGCTACAATAACGAGATTGACAAAGGAGTCCTAAAATAATGACTAAGAATTTTCGACGTGACGTTCTGAAGGAGAACAGCCTACAAAAGAATTGGAGCGACGTTCAAATGAAGGAACCGGACGGCGAACAGAAGACGTTCGTTCGACCGGAAGACAAGTTAGAAAAACATTGGAGAGACGAACTGGAACGAGTGAATGCTGAAGCATGGAAAATGCTTAATAACATTTTCTCAATGAATTCGTCATTCACTCATGAAGATGAAAAAGAATACGGTCTGGAATACATCTCGGACGGGTGTTACCGAAATGTTTACTTCCCGAAGGAAGACACGAAGATTCCGTTCGATAATCCAGAAGAGTTAGTAGTAAAGGAAATCAAAAAACATGCTTCAGCAGGTGTAGGAGTCCTTGACTGTAGCCAGTGGGCGAACGAAGAAGAAGTGAAAGGATGGGTTCGACTAAAGGATACACCAATTGGTGAGTATCTTGCTCCGGTAATCGACTTCGGAGAAGATTTCGATTGGGTAGTCCAGCGACGTGCTGATAATAGTGGAGTTTCGAGAAATGAAATGAACGAAATCCGAGACGAATGTACCGACTTAGGTTGGGAATACGAAGATTGGGCAACTCGGAACGTCGGCTACGTGGATGACGAGCTTGTTCTGGTTGACTACGGTCATAAACATACGATAGGGGAAGAACTTATGGCGGATTAGGTTGAAGTAGTCCACATGACAGTTCGGAACGAGGAACTGTTCGCTCATTTCAAAATGGGTGACAGTGGAATGATGAACCATACCGAAACCATGCAGGTAAAGTCAGTCGGGCAAGTCACCCTCCTGATAGGCTATGATAGATGTATCTACGCACATCGAACCAGTGACGGCGAGGTGACGAAGTACACTGGTTGGAGGACTGTTGATACATCAAACACGACAGACAGGCACATCAACGCCTTCAGCGCGGACCGAACAGTGAAGGCACGACCACAAATAATCAATTGGGCTGACGGACTTGTTCAGCCTAACGGTGCAGAACGAATACGAGAACTTGGAAAATGAACAAGAGAGTACAATACTTAGTGAACGTAGCACAGAACCATGACAGAATGGCGAGACGTGACAGGGAGATTACAGCAGGTGAATTTTACTCCTACGATAGAAAGGAAGCGTTTAGACTTCGGAAGAAAGCTCGGGCAGTGGTGATGAAAGAATGAATAAATACAGTCCTAGAATACAAATCTTGATAAATACGGCACGGAAGTACGACAAAATGGCTAACGTCGAACGGAAAGAAGGACGGACAAAGATGGATTGCATTGATAGAGCGGAAGCATTTTATCTTCGGAAAATGGCACGAAATAAGGTGATGGAAAAGTGAAATATTCATTGAAAGAAACAATCAGAATGGCGAAGTTTTACGATGAATTGGCAAGGATAGAACAAAAATACGACCGGAAACACTACTCTGAAGACCGAGAAAAAGCATTCAACGCCAGAAAAGAAGCACGACAAAAGAAATTGGAGGAAAAATAATGAGCTTTGATAACGGATTCTACGACCCGGCAGAGGAACAGACCGAAACAACTAAGGAAGACACGGAAAAGGAGGAAGACGTGAAAGAACTAACTGACGACGAACTGAAGGAAAGAATCAAGAATCTGGAAAACGTCGAACATGTTCCGGAGGACGCTTGCGACCGTTATGAAGTGTGTGGAAATAGGTCTCCGGCGAGCGGCGCTTGCGGTGAATGTTGGAATGACGTGCTGGAACAGTTAGACTTCCCCGGACATGCTGGAAGGTGTCCGGAATGCAACCACCGATACTGGAAGTTCATACCTGCTGGAAAGGTGTGCATTCTCCGGTGTAAAGACTGTGGGTACAAGGAAGAACAAACGATTGAGTACACCGGAGAAGAAGACTTAGACCCGCGAGAACAAGCCATGCGCGACTTCCAGACTGAATAAAAATGAATTCACAAGGAAACCTTGAAATGGCGTTGTACTCGGCACGTAAAGCACGGAAAGAGAATGGTAAAGGAACCAAGAGGTTAAACATAATGTTCATGTTGAACTACCTTGCCGCCGCCGGAGAGAAAGACAAAGATGAATAAAAGAACAATAACAGACATTTTTCTGTCGGTCCTAATAGTAAGTATAGGAGTGGCAGAAAACGAAGTGACTGCAATTGTACTTGGGTTAGTATACTTTGTACTATACCCAATGTGGCATAATAAAGTAGTAAGTAATCAATGAAATCTAGAAAAACAAATAATGTACGTTGAAGACCAAAAGTACTTGATGATTCAAGAGTACGGCTACCACCTCTACGGTTGGCTTCCGACCGGAGAGGTTACAGGAATCGTTCACAGTCGCGGACAGTTCGTTCCTTCCCACATCCGGGAATACACGGACTACACGGAAACACCACTGGAAACAGCAATGGAGCGGTACGTGACAGGTAGGAAGGACGAAATGAAAGTTGAAGACCACCGATACTGGAATCCGGAGACCGAGGAAGAATACTTCCATGAAAGCGGGAAGCTCGCCTCGGCACTCCGCGGCATTCCAGTATTAATGATGGATTCCAAGAGCCAGTTCAAGAAGGATGTTCTCCGGGGTGAAATCCACCTCGGCGACACTCCCGCAATCTTCAACCGATACGGAGACTTGTGGGTTCACGAAGACGAAACGGAGCGAGTCCGAGAACTGTTCAAGGAATACGCGGAAGAAAAAAGAGTTAGATGAGCGCGTCAACTAAGGATGAAAGTGGAATAGGCGGTTGGAGGAAGTTGACGGGCCTTCCCGACTTCAAGAAGTGGTCGTACAAGAACAGTCCGTACCGGGTTGTTGTAGTAAAAAAGAGAGGACACTGGACCGCTCTCTTTACAAGCTGTTACGGACCGGACTCCCATACCATTTCCGGAAATAATGGTGGAGGAATGACCGGGAAGGTAAAAGCAGTGAAAGCGGCAAAAAGCTTCATGGAGGAAAATAAATATGGGTGTCCGCCACCTACGGAGTACGAAGAATGATTACGAAAGAAGAACAGAGAAGACATGAAAGGATACTGGCTCCGTTTGCTTGGTCGATAGTCTACTCGATAATTCTCACATTACTATTCTTAGTAATATTTCTATTGCTGATATAGTCCGGACATAGTTTGAAATATTTTATGAAAAGTCCGAAACAGCGACAACAACCCAAGTATGACAAACGTACTAATAAAATGTCAGGCGGAAGACTGTGAGTGCGACGACTTCCAGTTTGTGAAAGGACACCGCGACCAAGAAGTTGAGGTTTTGGTTGTGGAATGTATCGACTGTGGAACGCAAAACGAGATGAACATTCATCATGACTGAAACCAAAGACCTTGAAGCGATTGTGATGTGGAGTAACCATTGGGGTAAAGCGTCGAACAGCATGGACGCCCTACAGAACATGCTGGAACAAGTCCGGAAGGACAAACTTCCAGAAGAAGTGGAAGTGGAAATCGTGAAAGTTAAAGGTTTCCAACAGTTTTCTTTCCATTCCATTCAAGCGGACGAGATAGTAAGTTCGGAGAAAGTAGTAATGGACGGCGACCTACTGCGGCGGATTCTCAACCATTTAGAACAGGCAGAGTTAACTGCCGAGGAAGCATTAGTGGAAGCAGAGGAAGTGGAAGAATGAGATTCAAGTTCAAGGATAGGAAGCAAGTACTGACAACAAGCATGTTCGGAGAAAGAATAGTGTCGCCAGAATTCGTTTTCGTCGTCTGCGATGATTGTAATAACGAAGGATTCGTCAGTCAGACCGCATTGGATACGTTAGACGAAGACGAACCAATCAAGTGCAAGATGTGTTCATAATGCCCGATAAAAAAGTATGGTACGTTCCGGCGAAAGTGGAACGAAAAACTGGAAGTCTAGGAATGGGAAAGTGGAACAGTAAGCTCGTGACAGACACATTCTACATGGATGTTGTTACGAGACAGGAAGCGGTAGAGCAAGTGAAGAACAAGCCCGACGTGAGGAAAGTGTACGAAGACCGAGTGAAACTGGTAGATAAACTATGAACCTGCACAATATGACGGACGAAAAGAAAGAACAGATTACTGAACACGTAGAAAGGACGGCGAAGTTCAAGAAAGGTGATTTGGTGACGGTTGATTACAACTCGAACGGCCACTGGTTTGCGAACGCCGAGTATGGTGGCATTCCGCTCCGAGTAACTGGAATTACTTGGAGAGAAAATGATGTTAGTAGAATCAAGCACGAGGACCGTTACAGGGAGCTTCATGAAGAGGAAGACATGTTGAATCTGTTCGATGAAGACGACGAGTTAATGGGTCACGAAACTATTTCTCCCTACGTGACAATTCGACCCTCATACAATCTGGAAGTCGCCGTCCGGTCGGACGTGGAGTGTCCGCGAACCATAAACGAAAACTGTCTGGTTCCGTGGGACGAGTACGAAGGTCGGCTTCAGTTCCACCTACGGAACACTAAGAGTACTTCGTCGCTTCGAGAGGGCGTGGAATGCGTCGTGTGCGGCTTCGAGGCTGAAAAGGTGTCCGAGGCAAGCCTACCAGATGGAACGCGCTACGGGAGCGTTGAGTGCGCCGTCTGTGGCTACGTGAAAGAGGAACATTCGCCATGAACAATCCACAAGAATATTCCGGTCCAATCACGGAGTACGTGACAGAAGAACAGTGGAATAAATATATAAAGGAAAACACATCATGAAACAAGATTTCTAGAACAAACTAAGAGAATAGAAGTTTTAATAATTTTTCCGTCAAACCGTCTCGTCGCTAAGGAGAACAAGCGGCGAAACGGGGCGGTCGTCCTGACACCGGGCGAGCTATCGGTGTTCAACTTGGGGAAGTTGGCGGAAGGAGTGTGACAAGTATGAAAAATACACGCAAACTACAGTTCGCGGCAGAACTAATCGAGGAAGTACAGGAAGACACAGATGATTCCAAAATCGAAGTGGAATGCGAAGCCATGCGAGGCACTATTTCAGAACTTCGACACCGTTGTCTTCAAGAGCGGATACAGCGAGAGGTAGATGAAGGAAATATCGAAGTTCCGGAACAAGTCGAATAAATGTCTTCCAAGAAAGAACTTCTTCGGAAGCTGATAGAGTTGGTCGTTGAAGATTTGTGTCGTGTAGCTCCCTCCGGACCTGACCCGGAAAAAGTAGTACCGCTCGCAACCAAGCTATTATGGTTGTTGAATGTTTTGATGGCCGCATGGGTTAGCTCTGCAATACTAACAAAATGAGTAATTATCCTCCCGGCGTTTCTGCCGGAACGAAAGACGCACCGTGGAATGAAGAACCTCCGAAAGAATGCGATGAGTGTGGTGGAGTGTACGCTGACGGCGGACACGAAACGATAGAAGTTGAAGTGGACGGAGAGATAGTGGAGGAACCGTGTCCGAACAGTGGAATGAATAGGAGAGACTATGAGGAAGCAGTGGAAGCGTCACATCAGGAGATGAAGATGGAAGAGCGGCGTCTGGAACAGGCAATGAATGAAGACGCGGAACGAGGTATTTAAAACATGAAAGGTAGTGGAATTCTCACGGATGTTAGTGGAGTCGGCTCGAAAACGGCGACTGAAATCAACGAACTGTTCGGATTCACCACTCCGAAAGAACTGTACGTTAGCTACTTGAAGGGTGAGAAGCAGTTCAATACGACAATCATGGAGCTAATCCGGGATAAAGATAAACTTCACACGGAAATCATGAATAAGGCCCGTCATGGAATCGTCACAAACGAAGACATTCTTGACTACGGTGGAAAATCAACTGAATTCGTGAAGGCGATGTTGTTCGTCCGGATTTTCGGAGTTAGTAGTAGGTCTCTTACTTCTGGTCACGATAGCTCCAGAAGCAATACTGACTACCGGGCTAAATATATTGACGTTTCTGATGGTCATATAATTACTCGTTCCTACACTACGGCCTTCGTGTTTAACGAAGAAAGAATTTCGGAATCGGATGGATGTCCGAATCTGGAAAAGATAGAAACTACTGCTAATGATTCAGACTTACATGCTGAAGAAGTGGCAACGTTCTACTCGAATGATTCCAATCGAGTGGAATACGTGTCCATGCCAATCCTGAAGAACATCAATAAGCTGTATGGTGGAAATCTTCCATATCAAGGTGTTCATCGGGTGGAAACGGCGAGCATGTATAGTGATTATCCGGTGAAGATTCCGGACGTTCAAAACGAAACGTTCATAGTAGTTGCGCCGAGAATCATAGACAATGACTGAATTCAGTCTCGCGGTGGAATTGGTGACGCAAGCGGCGAAAGACCTGTTCAAGAAGAACGGAGACAGTCTGGAAGCCGCCATACGAGAAGCGATAGACATGCTGTACGAGGATGAGCCGTTGGAGTACAGGCAAGACTTGTATTCCGTCGTAACTGAAGAAAAGCTATCGCTACCGTAGTTCTTCGTACCAGTCGGTGAGCTTGTCGATGGTGGACGCTTTCGCTTCCCGCCTTCCACCAGCCCACCGGAATGGAACACCGTAACGGTCGTTCCGACTCCACGCTTTTGCGGTATTAATTGCTGATAAAGGTGGAACGTCAGGATAGTAGTCGCCGTCCCGGACTTCCTGTTCGGAGGCTTCGATGATAACCTCGAACCGTTCCATGTTGCTTCCTCGTTCCACTTCCCGCTCGAATCGGCGTCGTTCGTGAGTAATTGATTGAAGATAGTCACTTAGACTTTTTCTTTCCACTGCAATAATGTTTTCGTACCCGTCAACAGAGTAGTCTCCGGTATCCAACTTCCGGCGGATTACGTCTTGACTGTAGAACTTGTACGGCTTCTGCTCTCGGGTATCAACCACAATAGGCGGAAGATTCGTCATAGTTCCTTCACCTCGTTACGAAGCTTCTGAAGGTAACTATGAATTAGTTTAGTGTCGAAACCGAATTCCTTCCGTGTTTCAGCAAGATACACGTCGTTGTCCTTGCCTTGAGGGTGATAGTTGCGTCGGTCACATCGTTCGTTGACGAGGCAGACGGCGAGACAGAATGCGATGATGTGGACGGATGTTCCGGGACGAGAAAGTTTCTTCGTGTCCACTTCATCCATGATTAGGTTACGTCCTTCCCGCCGAAGGAATTCCGGAAGGTTTGCTTTATCGGAAATTATGTCGAATGCGGAAGCTCGGTCTTGTCTGGAAACAGCACTGTTGTCGGCGTTTCCGAAACTGTCAACCACTCCGGTATTTATTCCGGAAAGCTTGTCGAATTTTTCGGGGTCGTCAGCTTCGTTCGCATTAAATTTCGTACTATTCTCCGTGTCAGGTGTTGTCAGAGGCTCTCTACCTTCATTTTCATCGTAGTTCATGGTTATCTCTTGGACGGTACTATTGCAGTCCATAATTATTTTTAGAGGAATGTGGTAACAGTCTCACAAAGCATACAGCACAGCAGTACCTTAACAGTACAAACCTAAACAGTACCTATTGAATAAGTACAGTAAAAGTCTGGAAGTGTCCCCACCTTCCTTGTTTGCTGTATTGTTTCGGTTGGTACTGTTTAGGGTACTGTGGTAAGGATTGTGAGAAGGCTCCTTCTTCCCTCCTTACCAAGACGGTCTATCCTATTAAGTGTTGCGGTTCCTTGTACGGTTGTCCGGACAAGGTTCACCGTAAGACTTAAGAGGTGGTGACTGTTACAAGGTGATACAATGAGCATGGATGAGTCAAATCCGGCGATGGATAGTATGCGAAATGAACTTACGAAGGCTTATATCGCTGGAATCCTTGACACAAGCGGCACGCTTGGTGCTAAGGTCCAGAAGGCTTCGGACTACAATCTCGGCTATACGATAGAGCTTGAGGTTGCTTTCAGCCGTAAGAGTCCGATTGCGATACAGCAGATAGACGATTTCTGTGCGAAGAATGGAGTGTTTTGTTCGGTCCGGGAGAACGACGGACGGTACACTCTCACAATCGGGAAGCCGCGTGGCGTCCTCAGATTCCTAAACCTCGTTGGTCCCTACGTACTGGACCGTTATGAGGAAGCGGAATTGATAGTGGGGGAACTGGTTCCGGCGTTACAGGAAGGGAAGCATACTGGAACGAAAGAAGAATTCATCGAGGTAGTTGGAATGCTGGAAGACCTTCGAGAACTAAACCCAAGAACGACGCGGAGTAAGTACGACCAAGAGTACTTCCGGGAGGAATGGGACCTATGATGCCAGATTACGAAGACGATAGAATACTTAGATGTACGAGTGACAGATGTGACTGGCAGGGTCCGAGACGGGAAGCAAGCAATGGAATGTTCGGTGGTCCATTGTGTCCCGAGTGTAGACCCGGAAGTACACCCGTAGAACCAGTTAACGAGAAAAGTGAGACTACTGATAGCGACTGATGATTTCTTCAGCGGCCTCACTGGTGGCGTCAGCGATTTCCTGAAGTGCCTCGAACGGAACGAACTTCTCTCCGTTCACTTCGACTGTCGTGCCGCTCTCGGATTCCTCGTCGGGTTCAATAGGTTCGGACTCGGCGGCGTCGGCTTCCCGACTGTTAACGTCGATTCCTCCGGAGGCGTCGAACAGCTTTCGACCCTCGTAGAACGTCGTCCGACTTCCGTCAATCATATCCGTGACTATTTCCGGGCGGTCGTAGAACCGTTCCTCCTGCGTCAGAATCGCCGCGACCTGCTCGGTCTTGTTCACATCCTTCGGAATGACGATTTCTTGGCGGCGCTGTTCAACTTCGGCACTCGTAAGCGAACACATGTTATGAGATTTCATGATTTCATCCTCCGAATCGTTCTCGTAGCTCGATTCAACATCAGCGAATCCTTCCGCTCCCGGAAGGTTCTCCGAAATCTTCCGGTCACGAAGCTCGCGCCGCTCAATCTCGTCAACCGTATCCTCCTCCATGATAGGGTTCCAGTTTTCGTCCGCCGGAACCGTGAAATACATCTCGTCCGAAGTGGAAGCGTCCTCCGGGTGCATTTCGTCGCCGCTGGACTTCGTGAGATGGATGGATAAAGCGGACTTCCCCTTCTGGTCGTCGCCACAGTACAGACACCTGTACAGCTTCTTCTGACCTTGTTTATGACTCTTCTCGTCCGAATCATTGGAAAGGTCAGTTTCCACGATTTCGTTATCGCCCTCCGGGTCGAAGATAGGTGCTTCCCGAGGGTCAAAACCGTCCGGGACAGAGCCCCGTTCTCCATGCTTCGGTCCGCCCGTGTTGCGGACGTGCATGTACAAACCTTGACTGTCGAACGGATGTTCACAGAACGGACAGAGCCGTTGAGTCGTACTGTTTCCTTGTTCCGTCATTGCGAGTCTTACCAACAATGTACTTACACTTAAGCTTGGCGACCGTTCCGGTCCGGTTACACGTCCTACAGTCGAAAGACTTAATACAAGGGAGACTGTTGGTAAGGAGGGAGAAGGCGTAGGGAACTTTCTCTCCTAGCCAATGAGCTTGACAGAACATTGGTGAAATCTTGGGTTGTCGTCAACCGTCGCATGGTGCACCACCGGCTTTTCTCCGGTGGTTTCCAGTTCGATTCTGGAAGGTGGCATTCGGGGACAGACCTGTCACACACTGTCCCCACCCCTGTTCTAACTATGTGCAGAACACCCGGATGTAATAGAAAGCCTGTACCGAACGGTAGAGGATTCTGCGAGAAGCATAAAGGAGTAACACGGCCTCATGACAGACGAAGAAAACCAATCGGAACCGGATTGTCGAACCGACGCACAGAACGCTAACAAGTACAGCGACGAAGAACTGGAAGAATCATGGCGTCACTACGTAGAGAAGTACGTTAACGACGAACTGGAAGGAACTGACCTTCTGAAGTTGGACGCCTACGAGACCGAGATGTTCAACCGGAACTGGACGATTCTCGTGACGGAAGACCGACAAGAAGTAGACCGGAATCCAGAAGAAAAACAATGAATAAAGCAATTGCAGAGATAGATTTCGTTCTTGAATCGCCGATTACTGATGAAGAAATCGAAGAAATCAAAGAGTCACAAGAACTTGATTCCAAGGATGAAGTAGTTGAATTTCTCGGCGAGAAATTGCAGAATGACTTAAGCAGATACTTGGAAAAAGAAGAAGTTCAAGAAATGAACGTAGAAACAAGTCTTCAAGAAGACGATTAATTGGGTTTAGCCCATTAAAAATGTCCCTTTACGATTTCGAGGAAATCGGCCCACCCGAGTTGCATAAAAAAGGTAACATCAACCATTTCCGTCGCGGACCAGTAGGATACCTCGCACGGTCCGAAGAACGAGGACTGTGCTATGTATCCCGTAGAAATCGGGAAGACCACGGCGACGACGACAAACACTTCTTCGAGAAACTTCAAGGATACGCCGTCTCCGAATCCATTCTGAAGAAGCTCTCGAAGCAGGAACGCCTACTGGACCAAGGTAAGGTTGAAACAATCATCATCGTGGAGAAAGACCGCGAGAACGTGTACGAATTCGGAATCGCCCAATTCAATAACGGACACCCTATCGAGTACGACGACCCACAGAAAGTCGTGCCGGTAGATGAAGCGAAACGGAGTTGGGACCTTAACGAAACCACTCTCTACACGTAAGACTTAAGTAGATAGGACGTGTTGGTAAGGAGGGAGAAGGAAACAGACCTTCTCTCTTACTCTTAGGGGGAACGACCCTACCCGGTCGTTCTTAGACTTGGACGGGTGGCAGAAATGGACAATTGCGCTGGATTGCTAATCCAGTTCCTTATTTTGAACGAGGATTGCCGGTTCAAATCCGGTCCCGTCCGTATGGGTACGTGGCAGAAATGAACGATTGCGCTTGTCTTGAAAACAAGTTCCCGTGAGGGATTGCAGGTTTGAATCCTGTCGTACCCGTAGTGCGTTCGTAGTGGCTAATTGGCAACACACCGTCTTTGTAAGTCGGAAATCCCGGTTCGAGTCCGGGCGAACGCTTACCGGCTTGGAATCCGGTACTTGAGGAAGACTGTAAGGTGGAACCTTCAGAATTCCAGAGAGATACAACTTCCACGGTTAGCCACCGAATCCGGACTGGCTATCCGGGACCACCCACATAGGAGGTGGTATATAAATATCTGTTCCGGGTCTGAAAGTCAGGAACAGAACGCCGCTCCAAACGGCTGTTCTCGGGGATTCAAATTCTTCCAGACCCATGAGCCGGACCGCTTGTTCCGGTAGAGGTCGTCAACACCTTGTCATAAAGACAAGGAGGCGACAATCCACAAGCATGGGTCTAGTCACCCCGTAGAGTATCTTCTATCATATTTTCTCACTTTGGACCTGTAGCTCAATGGTAGAGTGCTTTCCGGAATGGAGAGTAGTTGTAGGTTTCGACACCTACCGGGTCCCTTACCGGAACTGTAACTGCGATTCGGACTAATAAGAACACTAATGAGACTGTTCTGCTAACAAGCGTCCGTAGAGAAGTCGCCTCTTTCCGGTTCCGGACAAAATATTTGTTAAATATGTATTGAGACGCCCGTGAAAAACGGGTGATAGATGGAGGTGCTAACGAATGAAACGCCGTTTACGACCGTAATGAGAAGCCGGTATCAACCGGTATGAAAATTGACCACGAGTGGTTCCCCCGGTTTGTATGGGTGTCACAACCCGCCGGGGACTCCGGCCTTGGGCCGTGCCGGACAACAAATTGTAGGGGACTTCAGGGACACGCGGGGGCGTGGGCGTGTCTGGACAAGCACTACTGCTCCGGACACATCGAAACTTTTATATTCTACTACCCTCTCTGTGAGAAGGGAGGAAGACAAGAGCCGTCCGGACCCGTCTGGTACGGGTATCTGCCTGTTGAGCAGACTGTTCGAGGTTCGAGTCCTTGGGACGGCGCTCCGGAGCTATCAGGTTAGGCCAGCCTGTACTCCCGCGCTGTAACGGACTGAATAGTCCGGAAATGGGCGCGTTAGAAAATCAACGGAGGTAGCATTGTTCGGCATAATGCGTCTCTCTTCACCAGAGGGAAGATTCGGGTTCAAATCCCGGTCTCCGTATCGAGGTGACTTAGTAAAGTTTATAAGGTAGGAATCGTTCCCCCTAAGAGAGACGAATTGAGTGGAAAACAATCGGTTGCGGTAGACTACTAACAATGTCTGACAAATACGACTTCGACGGAGACGGCAACGGAAGCGGAGACTACGACGACGACGTGAACCTCAAGATGGAACCGCCCGCAAAGGTCCGTGGAACCCTCGACGGCGTTTTCAACTCGGAGAGTCCCTACGGACAGTCGCTCGGTATCAACATCAAGGACGTGACTCTAGTGGACGGTATCGCGGGCCACAGTCTGAAGGACGAAGACGGCGACCCTGAACAGACCGGGGAACCTGACATGGGCGCTATCAAGGTCCTGTCGTGGGACGCCGAGTCCTCGATTCCGGTCCTGTCGGAAGATACGACTCCGGACGACGTTCCCGGAATCGTCCAACGGAACTACGTCGGAAGTAGCTACTACTACGACGTGGAAGCGGCGCGACTGGAGGAAGACCCGAACGGTGTCGGGAACCCGAACGTTCCGGAAGACGAGATTCCGCTTGCGGACAGCATGGTCATGTTCGCGGGTAGCACGGATAACGGACCGAAGAGCAAGAGCAAGACCCTGAGCAAGATTCTGTGCGCTCAAGGGGCTGATGTGGTGCTGGACGAAGACAGTCAGGACGCATGGTTGGACGGGGACGCGGCCCTTCGAGAAGACCTTGTGGGTCGGGAAGTGATTATCGCCATGACTACGAAGGAGTCCGACGAGACGGGTCGGACGTTCCATCATCCGTTCGTTCTGGACGCGAAGACCAACCACCCGATTTTCGTCTCAAACGAGGTTCCGGAGGAAGATGACGAAGACAGTCCGGAAGACGACGCCGACGACGAGGAAGAAGACGAGTCGAACGGTACTCCGGACGACGTTCAGTCCTTCTACGACACCTGCGGTGAGCTGTCTATCACGAACGAGGGGGCGGTGTCGGAGCTTCTGACGGAGATGATGGAAGACGGCGACGTGTCGGAGGAACAGGTCGAGGAAGCCGGTGGGAAGGACGAAGTGGTCGCCACAGTCGTCCAGTAGAACCGCTAATTAACTAAACCCTGTCCGGGGTAGGTGTATGAAATAGCCCATGAAATTTCGGACCAACTTTTACAACAATGGAAGAAACGAAAATCACGGCCAGCTATAGTCGAAAAGTAAACACCGGAAACTACGAGAACTACGAAATCGGAATGTCCAGTGAGGCGCTTCTGGACGAAGACGACGACCCGGATGAAGCACAAAAAGAGCTACAGAAGAAAGTCCAGAAGCGCGTCGAAGACCGGATTACTCGCCGAGAGGCGGCCCGGAAGATGGAAGACGGTCGCGGCGAGTAGCTTCCCGACTTGTATAGTTCGCTAATTAATTGCGGAACCCAAAATAGAACAATGTTTGGTCTTGCCAAAAAGTCTACTGTCGAATCGAAGAACAACGAAATCGAAGAACTGGAAGCCGAAATCGAAGTACTGGAGAACGAGCGGAATCGTCTCCAGACTCGGAAGGCGAAAGAAAAGAACCGACGAAGGACGGCTGAAAAACACGAGAAGAAGCTTCGTGAAGACCGTGACGCTCTCGTTGAAACCGTGGAGTTTTTCGCAGAGGAAGTGTACGGAGACGTGACGGAGAAACTGGAAGACAAGGAGGAAGTTGTGGAAACGCTGGATGAACCCAAGGTTGCGTGGAAGGCAACACTGAATGCAATCGTGGAGCTTGTGATTCCGGCAGGTGAAACGGTCGTTCATCCGCAATATGCGACCTTCACTTCAAAACACAAGAAGCGATGTAGTAAGGCGTTCGTGAAAGACTTTCACGTTCCCGAAACCGACATGGGAAGTCCCGATTTCCGTGATAGTGCAAAACGGGATGGTGACTTCAAGTACCGTGTCGGTACGTTCGTGGAACCAGAAGAGAGTCTGGACACCTCGACCTATTCCAACTGTAAATCGGGAATCCACATGTTCACTTCCAAAAGTGAAGCCGAGGAGTGGTACTGACTGGTCGAGGAGGCTTCCCGACTGGTAACGGTTCCAGTCAAGGTGATTCTTGTCAGAGTATTGATAGCAAAAAAGCGGCTAGAAGAAACCATACATGAGCGCAATTGACGACAACCCCGTAACGCTGTCAGAACTTGCGGAAGCGACCCGAGACCGTGGAATCGTAGGCGAGAAGGAGAACATCCTGACCTGCCATACGTGTTCCATTTGCGGCGAAGACGTGATTCTCAACGGACCGTCTCGTGGTGGGAAGGACGAGATACTGGACGCGACTGAATGGTTGTGGCATCCGATTCCGGACACCAGTGAAGAAATTGATTGGGAGATGGAATTACAGAAGGGAACACAGTGGTATCATTGGCCGAGTGAAATGTCGGCGAAAGTTCCCTTCTACAAATCTCCCACGATTAACCGGTTCCCGATTCAGCGGTTCATGGACTTCGTGTCGATTGACGAAGTAGTTGAAGCGATTGCGAAACAGTTCGGTGAAGGGAAGGCCGCGACCCACGAAAAAGTGGACGTGACTCTTTCCGACGCGGACGGAACTCAAGGCCAAATCGAGAACATGGTCTTGGAAGCGCCCCGTTCCAGCTTCTTCACAATCGCAAGCGACAACGACAAAATCGACCTCCGGAACGACTTCGAGGAAATCCGGAAGCGCGTTATCGTGCTGGACACGGACGCTTCGGAAGAACTAACTCGGAAGATTCAGCGACGACAAGCCGCTATCAAATCCGGACGGTACGAACCTCGGATTGACGACGAGCGTCTTGGAGAGATTCGGGACCACAATAATAACATTCCGATAAAGAAATTCGGAGAAGACGGCGACGGTAAAGTCGTAGACCCGGTATCGGAAGCAGTGGTCATGCAGGAGCCGATTCCGGCGAAGTTCGTGGAGGGACGCTTCGACAACCTCAAGCTGATGGATATGCTTGAGGGAATCACGCTGTTCTACCACGACCGTCGAATGAAGCTTCCGGGAGCAATCAGTGATTCCGGACAGGCAGAGTTGTACGTCGCTCCGGCTGACGCTTTCCACGGAATGAAAATTTTCGGTGAGAACCTTGTCATGTCCGCTCTCAATCTGAAGGCGATTGACAAGGTGATGTTGAAGGAAATGCGGAATAACCCGAACACGGAGTACGACGTGTTGGACATGGTGACTATCCTTCAGGCGGAAGGACTGAACCCGAACGAGGACCAAGTTCGGAACAGTCTGGACGCTATGTTCAATAAGCACTACGTCCGGAAGTTCAACGAGGGCGCTGGACGAGTAAGTTACGCTTGCTCCATGCTCGGTCAAGAAATAGCGTTGGAAGGCAACGAAATTCTGGACTGGGAGCAAGTTGTAGAAGATACGAAGATGATTGCCCGCGAAACCATGTCGGAAGAGCGGGCTGAAAAGTACATCAAGAAGTTCTGTGAAGGTGACGCCTTGGAGGTGGAACATCCTATTACGGGCGAGGAAGTGAACATCTTGGAAGATAATGAACTGAACGAGGCCGCTGAAGATTCAGTGGAAGAAATCGAAAGTATGGACGACCCGCTTTATGGTGGGTCTGACGACGAATCCGGAGACAGTCGGGAAGCCGACGACGAGCAGGAATCGGAATCGGAACCGAAGAAGTCCATGTCTGGACAGGCTGGACAGGCTACACTGTAAACCATGCACGTAGGATACAAGTGGAAGTTCGACCGTTACGTGAACGGACACCGACTACAGCAAAAGTACAACGTTCAACAACACACAAACCACACTAAAGAGACTGCAATTCACAAATTTCGGTGTTCCGAGTGTGGTGACAGGTTCGAGACTCGGAAGGACGCTACTGGAAAGTTCGCTGAATGTTCGGTTCCGCCAACGGGACTGATTCAGCGACTCCGAGCGGCGGCTTCCCGACTGTAAAAGAAATTAAAAATGGTTAGTACTAAAGCACTTATTAAGTCAAGCGGTGGAACAGTTTACCACTACGGACACTTCAATCACGCAGTATTGTCTTGGTTTCCGGATTGTGGTCAATGTATTACTTCATGTAGTCCATTCAGGGAACAACCGATTCCAGATGGTCTTACTGTGAAAATTTGTTCTCGGTGTCTTAATCATCAACTTTCAGAGCCGTTTCTTGAAAAGAACGGATTGGAACGACTTGGTGATACAAACAAATTCCGAGTAACAAATAAAGAAAAGTTCTTAGATGGAACATTTACGGTTGGTGAATTGTTCCGAGGATATAAAAAGGGTTTACTCAAAAAAAGAAGTTGACCGTAACACTTAAACCTTACCACAGTGTTAGTAAGGAGGGACGACGCTGAATGAATGAAACATCAAGAACTATTACACGAAACAGCAAAAGTATGGACGCCGAACTTCCCTCGCCGTACAGTCGGAGAAGCGGGTGGCGAATTCTGTCAATTCACTTCCCAAGGGCGAGAGGAACTAGTCCATAACATCAAGAAATACGAAAAGGACTATCCGGGGTACGTGTCCGTTTACAGCTTCCCGTGGGGACACCCCACAAATGATGGACAAAACATACCCCTGATAGACACACTCATGATAGATTTCGACGTGGATAAAACGAAGTTCACGTCAGACGGAGAGATACAGCGACACAAGTATGCTCTCCACATGAAGAAGCTCTTGGATAGGCTTAACGCGGTCGCTGAAGCCCTTGAAGAAGCCGGGAAGGACGACTACTTCCGTTGGTCTCTCTCCGGTTTCAAGGGCGCACACCTCTACTTAGACTTTCCAGCGATTTCATTCAGTGCTGGAAGTCCAGCGCAATTCCGGAACGGAATGGAATCGTTCACGGATATAGTAGTAGAGAGACTTATTGAAGTGTCTGGATACGACGACCTTGAAGAATTCATCGACGTAAGTTCCGGATGGGACTTAGCACGATTGACAAGGTTGCCAAACACCATACACGAAAAAGCAACGAAAGCCTTCCAAGAAGAACGGTACTGTATTCCGGTTACGAACGAGGAAATGAAGCAGATTGGCGTAGAACATTACGTCAAAATGACGCGGAATCCTCGTCGTGTTCCGGAAGGTGCGAAACGGACGGAACAGGAACGTAGCGCGAAAATCATCCGTAACAATATCCGGAATGCTTCCGTTGATACTCATACGAGTACTGGAACTGTGTCCGTTAAGGACGAGCAAAAGTACAAGGAGTACCGGAAGCAGGCAAATCGGGATATTGAACTGGAAGATTTGAAGATGTTGTTGCGACGGAAACCCTGTATCTGGCGGTTCCGGGAGAACGACCAGATGTTTTCGGAGGGTGTTGCGTCTCACAACATGGAAATGCAAGCGATTCTCGCTATGGCCTCGGTAGGTACTCACCCGGTGGTCATGCATGAATTCTTTGCTTCCAGTCCGGATTATGACTACGAAACGACACATAAACGAATTAAGGAAGTCCTCTCGCGGGACTACCAGCAGTTCAACTGCTCCAAGATACTGGAGACGGCAGAACAGTTCTGCCTGAAAGACTCTTGTAAGACGTTCCGGGACAGTCCGGACTTACAGGAGATAGCGAAACACTAACCGACACATTATGTCTTTCGAGGATTTGACCGACCGACAGCGACAAGTCTACGAATTGCTCGCCGAACAAGACCATAGCGCGGAAGAAATACAGAACAAGCTTAGTATTTCTAAGAGCGCGGTGTACGACCACATTAGCGGCATGGTGAACAATCTGGAAGACACCGAATTCCAGATTGGTAAGACCTACGGAACCCACGAACAGTACACGATAATCAGTCCCACGGAACAAGACGGACCCGTTAATGCAACGAAGCAGGGAGCTCGTAGCAATAACGTCGCAAAACAAACGATTACGAAAAGAGCGAACGAATTCTTCGCCGAAATCGAAGACTGGAAGGAGAAGCGAAACAATTACCCTCAACCAGTTGCGGACGGCGGCCTTCAAGCAACGTCTGGCGGGTTGGACTTAGTGTTTCACGTTACGGACAGTCACTTCGGAGACAAGCATGTTAGCGTTACCCGACAACCGGACGGTGAGGAACAGGTGGAAGAAATCTTCAGTTCGGAGATTGCGGAAAACCGAATCTTCTACCTTCTCCAAAAGTTCATCCAGTGGGCGGACGAGTTGGAAGCCGCTGGATACACTATCGACACCGTTCACCTGCTTCTCGGTGGGGATATAGTCACGAACGAGGCTATCTACGATGGGCAGTCTTGGGACGTTGACGAGACTATCAAGGACCAGTTGATTCGTGCTATCTCCGTTTTCGAGCAGGTGGTAGCGCGACTCTCGGAACGCTTCCCGACTGTTCAAGTGGTCTGTCAGAATGGAAACCACGGAGAATTCCGAGTGGATGGTAGTTCCGGAGACGCGAACGCCGACGACTTCCTCTGTGCGTTACTGGACCACAACATCCGGAAGAGTGCATTCCGGAATAAGAACCAGTACGATAACATTACGTTTATCATGGATGAACATGAGTACTACACGAACTTCTATCTTCGTGATGGAGAGTGGCGCGGACACCTACGCCACGGACAGAACACTCGGGGTCACATCGGAACAAGCTCACAGCAGAGCCTATGGGGTAGCTGGAAGGACGAACACCAGTTCGACCTTGGCTTCTACGGCCACAACCACCAGTTGAAGAACGAACACTACAACGGACGACGTGTCTTCATGGGTGGAACGATAGCGCCGCCTTCGGAGTACGCGGAAGCGATGGGCGAATTCGGATACCCGTGCGGATACTTCCTTGCAGTATCGGACGAACAAACATGGGAGAAGACAGAATTCGTGAATCTAGCAGAGGTCTACTGAAATGACAGAAGACACTTACGCTGTTGACGTACAGTACGACGACACCGTGCAGAAGGGACGCTGGACTGTTTCCGGACCAACTTACATTCAAGCTCTCCGGAAGGCGTGGGAGCTTGTGAAGGAAGAAACGGAACGGACGGGAAGAAGCTACAACTTCGGTACTGTTGGCGTCACACTCCGGAAACAGTAATCAGAAGACTTAAATGACCCGCTTCCCTTTGTCTCAAGTAGGTGGAAAACCCCCACCGCTGGATGCACGCTTCCCGACTTAGAACAGGTTTGTGAGAATTCTACGAACTGACCAGAAACTAACTCTCTCCCCCCGACAAATGAACAAAATCGACAAGCGTGCTGATAAGACTGCTGTAGAAATTCGTGCCGAGGATAACGTCGTCTGTGAACCTGTCAGGTTCGACCAGCTTCCGGACAAGGACGACCACTGGATTCGAGTCATGGAGTTGACCGGACACAGTGTGGTCATTCCCAAGGACGATAAGAGCAAATACGTTAAAAACACGTTCGACTACCACATGGGTTGTCCGGAATGCGAAGACGGAATCGGACGTTACGACGACCGTGGAGAAGTAGTCTGTCAATCATGTGGTCTTGTTATCAGTCACCGTCCGGAAGATGACAAGAGTTTCGCTGGAACAATCTACGGAGATAAGTACTGTCAAGGGTCGGCTAACGAAGCCAATAATCGTAACAGGGGTGCTTCTGGAAACAAATACCAGAGACCTCCGGCTCTACGAGACCCCGGTCCGTCGAACGACGCTGACGCTTATAGAGACTAACAATGGACGAAAATCTCGATTCTGGTGAAGGCGAAGTGGAAAAGCAAGAAAAAGAAATGTCTGCTGAAGAAATAATGGAGATAGGCGATAAGAAGGACCTTCAAGCCACTAAGCCTGTAGAAACGGCTGAAGACCCTGAGTCTGTTCAAGAGCGGGAAGCCGCCGAGTACGAAGACCGCCTGAACGAGCTACATGACAACCTCGATGAAATAAAGGGTAAGGGACGGGAAATGCACCAAGCCCTTCATGAGAAGGCTGACGACGCCGAGACAGTCCAATTAGAGAAACGATTCCGTCGTCTCGCACAGTCCGCGTTCAACTTGACTGGACGGCTTCAGGACGGCGACCGAGAAGTGCTTCGTGCTGGAATCAACGTAGAAGACTAGCAATAATGAACCGATATACGTTCCTTACGATTCAGGTAGAAGAAGTGATGGAAGTACCGGGCGAGATAATAGAGACGTACACGAACCGTCCTTTCAGTTCCGGACAGTTCGTTGCACTGGTAGAACTACATGATTCTGTCAAAGATACTGACGGTGTGGAAGAAACTCCTGAAAGCGAGATTCCGGAAGAATCTGGTGAAAACGTATCCAAAAGAGTGAAAGACCCCGTTCCGGTAGACTACGGTGAAATCGACGGAGTAGGTGAAAGCACGGCGAAGAATCTCGCCAACATTGGAATCAAGAACGAGCGGGACGTTCGGAAATTTTCGACCGACGAGTTGGAAGAAGTGGATGGTGTCGGTCCGACTACGGCGGAGAACATCAAGGAGTACGTGGAAGAATGAACGATTTTCAAGATGTTACGAACGACGTGTTGAAGGAATTGTATCCGACTGAAAGCTGGCAGGGTCGCCTGTCGGCGGCGCTGGACTGGCGGTAGCTTTCCGACCTTCAAGGTGCATGAAATAGCTCATTGAAAACGAAGGTTGACAACCCATGAAACCAACGGAAGTAACCCTACAGAGAGACGGCGAACAGTGGACTGAACAAGACGTAGTGGACGCAATGGTCTTGAACGGGAAGCTCCGGTACGCCACCCGGACTGGAAGACAAGACTCATTAGAAGGTGGAGAAATCCACGAACTAATCACTAACGGAGAGCCGTACAAGCTTGTCCTGAAAACGAAGGATGGAAACTACGAAACGAAGAACGTCCAAGTAGCTGGATACGACGGCGGTTTCGTCTATGTGGCGTGGCCGGGACGAGTAGACCGATTCGTTGGAAAAATCATCCGAGTCCGAAGTCAAATGGTATGAATAAGTATGCAACATCTTGCTGTGGAACAGTGTACAGAGACGACCGAACAACGAACAGATGGACAGGAACGTGCCCAAATGATGACTGTCCAAAACGCGCAACCGGATTCGTAAAGTTATGAATAAAACATATATAAGAGACTCGGAAGACGACTGTGAGACGTGTGGAGCTACGTTAGAGGTACATGCCGGAGCAACAACGTGTTCAAACCACGACTGTCCGACACACCCTTGGAACGACGAGGAAAACTAATGGAACACGATACCTATATCTTAGAACAGGCGGCGGAAATCGTGTACAGTCGTCCGGAACAACATGGGGAACCGGAAGATACCTTCGATGAAATAGCTGGAGCTTGGAGTTGGTATCTTGGCGTTGACGTGTCCGAGATAGACGCGGCTATCATGTTCATCTTGATGAAGATAGCCCGAAGTAAGAACGGCCACTACGACGAAGATAATCCGGCGGACGTTGCCGGATACGCGGAGAACTGGGCGCGTCTTGAGGAAGAGAAAAGTACAACTCCGAAATGTAACGAATGTAACTCCCCCGTATCAAAAGACGAGTTAGAAGACTACGAGTGCGTTTCTTGCGGAGAGAACCCATACCCTCCAATTGCGTAAGACTTAAGTCCCTTGCTCTTCTTGGTAAGGAGGGAGAAAGAGATGCTTGATTCTATTGCTCGCCGGACCGAGAGAACTATCCGGAGAGGTCGGGAAGCCCTCCGTGAAGTGTCCGAAGACGAGCAATTGCGTTCTTCTCGTACTATGTATCTGATTCACAATGGAGAACCACCAGACTAAGAAACAGTTCATTGAGAACTGCCGTGAGGAAGCTAAACTTCTTCAGCGACTTGCGAGTGGTGTAGAGCAAGGGTTAGACCTTGAAACAGCGAATGTTATCTACGAAGAGAACAGTCCATTCTAATGGAAGAAGAAAACCTTGACCGCGCCGAGTTAATCAATGACCTCGGCGACTTGAAAGAGAAGCTGGAAGACGACGTGGAACGAATTGAACATTACAGGGACCGACTCCGGAATGGCGATTCGGCGGAAGATATTCTGGAAGAATTCCTTGAAGACGATAGTTTCTTCATTGGATAATGAAGGGTAAAGAGCGGGAAGCACGTGACCCGAAGGGTAAGGCAATTCTTCGACAAGCGTTCGCTGGCGGGAAGACTCTCACATTCAAACAAGAAGACGACGGCACGCTAATTATTCAAGACAATACGAAACATCTGGAACGTCTTGAAGAGTTAGCGGACGAACACGACTTAGAGTACAATGAGTAACGAGCAAATCTACGGTGGACCGCTTCGAGCAAAAATCAACAAATCGCCAAACATTCAAGAGGTAGTTGTTCGAGGTGACGGAGTGAACACTTCGGCAACAAGCGGGAATCTCGTCAAGTCCATTAGTATGGCAATGAATGAGGTGTACCGCCCGGAGGTTACGCTGGAAGACCGCTTCGAGAGCGTTGACGAACACCTGTTCGAGCGACACGGAGAACTGATGGAAACCGAACAACAACTGGAAAACGTAATCGAGTCCTACGAGGATATGTTTATTCCAGACTACTGTGCGGACCCTTACCGGGACGTTCTGGAAAATGTTCGGGAGTACCGGAAAGAACTGGAAACCGCGATGAGCGTGCTGACAAAGGAAGCAGACCATGCCTTCGGAAACAACGAAAATACAGAAGTGTAAGGAGGAAGCAAAGGAGGGAGAACTACCATACTGGAGTAAGTCGCGGCTGTTGACGGCAGAGAAGTGTTGGCGTAACTTCTACTACACCTACGTTCTCGGACGTAGAGCGGAAGAGACGGACGCCATGAAGCAGGGGACTCGGGTACACTATACTTACGAAGTGTACTATGAGAACCTGCTTGAACACTACGAAGACGGCGGGACCCTTCCCGACTGTCCGAAGGACCTTACACGGTTCCTTCCGGAAGACGTTCTCCTATGGGCGGACTGGACGGACATGGTAAGTTCGTTCATAGCATGGGAATTGGAACGAGCGGAAGCCGCGAAAGAACACGCGGCGAAGAAATTCCGGTCTCTGGACGACCCACGGGACGGAAAGACCGTAATAGAATACGCTTTAGACGCATGGCTACCCCGAGGAGTAGAGGAAGAAGGGTGGCTTGAGCAAGGCGACGGTCCGGACTGGATGGGCTTCGCCGACGTGATAGTTCCATCGGCTTCTGTTCCAGAAGTCTCCGGAAACGATGGAGTTGTCATAGTGGACTTCAAAACCGGGAAGACTCCGGACGAGAAGTACCGCGACGACGGAATCTTCCTCCAAGGGGAATATTACGGAATGATATTCTCCGAAGACTACAAGGTTGACGGGATAGCAGGCTATTATCCCAAAAATCATGATTTCCTTGTAGATGAACCGGACCCGGAACGACAGGCTTACGTTCAAAAGATTATCGCTGACGGAAACCGGAAGATGAACACTACCCCGCCGGACATGAATCCTGAAATGGAGGATTTCGGCATTAGTCCCGGCGCACTATGTCACTACGGGGACGGGAAGTGTGACAACTACGACGACTGTGAATCCGATTGGGGGAAACCGTTCGAGGAAAAGAAAACCTTCATCGGAATGATTGAATCGGGATACGACCAAGACATGATTGCGGAACACATGGGAATTGATTCGTACTGGCCGCTACAGGACGAATTCTTCAATCCCGTGTGGTACGGACAGTACAAGCTGGAAAAACTCGGAGAACTATAACAATGTTCGCAAACATCTACAGTACTATTGCACAGATTTTCGGCGCACAGAACGACGACCAGACCCCGACCGGCGCGGAAGCCGTTGTCACGGACTACAGCGAGCGAAACAACCTTCCGGACCACATGAAGGAGACTGTCGGTTACTTCGACAGTGTGGAGCGAGTGACGATTTCTGGAACGTTCAACGAGCGAGCGGTGGCGAACATCACTATCGACCTTGGTGAGTACGGCGATTACACTATTACGGTCGATATTGAGGACGAGCTTCCGGAGCTGATGGACTCGTTCAGTCTGGAAGTTGCCGACCTCCAGCGTCTCGTTGATAATTCGGAGGATATTCCGATGATTCGAGACGGCGGCGAGTGGCGTATCAAGTGGGAGGAACTGGACGATTGGGACCTCTACTCGGAGGACGAGGAACCCGAGGAGAGTGCGGCGGAAGCCGCTCTAAAGGATTCCGAGGAACAGACCGAGAGTACCGAAGGAGAGTCCGAGGAAGACAATGAGTAAGGTCGATTCGGAAGGCATGGACGCCTTCTTTGAAGACGTGGTAAGTATCATGAAGTTGATAGTGATTGCGGGTGTCGCAACGACAGTCGTTACAGTACTTGCGGCGGTAGCAATCTTAGTGATGTTCCTATGACTGGTATGGAAGTTCTAATCGCCTCGGTAATCATTATATTCGCGGTGATGCTTCTATGACCGACGAGAAGGACGAGAAGCCGGTCACATTCGATTCCTACGGAGGTGAGGGCCAAGACCCTCAAGATTTCGTGGAGGACGAGAGCGAGCCGCCTGACGCCGAGAACGAAGACTGAATCCGATTAGACCGATTCCATTTTAGACAAACGGAGGTAGCCGGGGCGGCTTCCCGACTGCTTCCGGTCTGATTGGAACCGGGACGTAATCAGTTTCCGAGAGAGAAAAATGAACAAAGCATATCTGTTTGCGGGTTATCCCGCGTCGGGGAAGACGACCGCGCTGAAAACGGCCTACGAAGAAGGACTACATACGATAGAAATGTCGAATGTAGTCCGGAAAAAGTACAGCAACGAAACCGAAAACGAACATAGAGAAGTAGATGATAACACAATTGGTCAGTGGGCTACCGAACAACGCCTTGAAAATAGCTTCGGTTATTTTGCTGAATACGCCGCGAAGCTGGCTCGCAACCGGGTTGATAGTGACAGTAATCTCGCAGTTAGCGGAATCCGGAGCATTGAAGAAGTTGACACCTTCAAGTTTGCTCTTCCGGAAACTGAAGTTGTAACTATCGGAATTCGGTGTCCGGAACCAATACGCTGGAAGTGGGGTTTTGAAGAGAGAAATAATCGTCCTTCCGAAATGAAAGCACGCGACCAGCGGGAGAACGAATGGGGTCTCGATAAACTCCTGAATCGTCATACGGATATGATAATCCGGAACGGGAACGTGACGGAAGAACGGTTCAAGCAGAAGATAAGAGATGTGGTAACGGAGTAACAAACCATACCACTGTTAACAGTACCAAACAGTACCTATTGAAAAAGTACAGTAAAAGTCGGGAAGCGTCGTGCTGTTGAGGTGCTGTGCTGTACTGTTAAGGTACTGTCCGGATAACCAAACGGAAGCCTTAAGTCCCTCGTCGTACTCGGTAAGAGGGGACGCCAAGACGACAACCCATGAAAGAATTCAAAATCACCAATACGGAGTCCGTCAAGGACTACAATACGAACGAGCAGAAGATTAGACTGTACGGACGTACAGAAGACAACAGGCTTGATTCGGCGACTGTGTACGGTCTACAGCCGCGCTTCTTCGCCCCTACGGAGAAGGTCCATGAGAAAGCCGACGAACTTCATTCTGTACAGTCCGTTAAAAATATCGAACACGACCCAGTGAAGAAAGGCTGGAAGGACGAAGACTTGTCGCGTATCGACGTGGAGAGTCAGTGGGACGCCCGAGACATAGCGGAGAAGTATTTCGACTACGACGACCGCTACGGAGCGGACGTGTCCCTCGAACAGTTGTTCCGGATTCAGACAGGAGTCTATACTGGAATCCGTGTCCCTGACGAGGAATGTCATATCTCGGAAGTTGAAGCTATTGAGATGAAGGAACCGGAATCCCGGATTTCCTACATCGACATAGAGACTGACGACCGAGGTAACTTTGACAAGGACGGTGAGACGGAGATTCTGTCCATAGTCGCGGAAGACTCGTTCAACGGCGAGACGGTTGGGTTCTTCCAGACTGGTGGAAGAGGTGTGGAAGAATGCTTCCCGAACGGACGACCAGAGAACTTGGACCGACTGGAAGTTCGCCCGACCGAAAAGATGATGTTGGAAGCGTTCTCGGACTTCATTGAGAACACTGACCCCGACATTCTAACCGGATGGAACTTCGAGGATTTCGACGCACGCCACTTCATCCAGCGGTTCGATAAGATAGGATTGGATTCCGGAAGTCTTTCCCGTGAAGGCTTCAGTAAAGTTACTCGTTCCGGAACGCCAATCATCAAGGGTCGAACCGTCTACGACTTACAGGACGCATGGCTTCGGACGAAGTTCACGGAACCGGACGTGAAGGCTCTTGGCGACGTAGCCCAAATGGAAATTGGTGCGGATAAGGTGGAACACACTAACATGGGCTACCACCAGATGTGGAAGGAAGACCCAACACTTCTCCTTAATTATAACGCTGTTGACGTTACTCTATGTCGTGACTTGAACAACGAACTGGAAGTGTTCTCATTTTGGGGAACGCTCCGGGACGTTGTTGGTGTAGACTGGAACGACACTCGTTCCAATTCGGACTACATCGAGATGATGGCGCGGCGAAAGCTTCACGATTGGGAGAAAGTCGGTCCGACTACGAATTATGGTCGTCCGGACTACGACTTTGAGGGTTCCTACGTTTTCGACCCGTCCATTGGTGTTCTCCTGAATGTTATGGGTATCGACCTTTCCAGTCTGTACCCGAACACGATGGCGATGTTCAATCTTGGGTCGGAATCCAAGGTAACACTGGACGAAGACAGTAACTTCGACAGTCTGGAAGCCAAGGTCGAAAAGCTCCGGAGTATCGGAATCAACGTTTCGGAAGCACCGCTGGAACAGACTGGTGACGTAGCGTACTTCCGACTTGATAAGGACGCGGCACTTCCGGCGATTACCGACGAAGGCATTTCGCTGAAGGAAGCGGCGAAGAAGGAGCTAAAGAAGATGGAACCGGGAACGGAAGAATTCGAGGCGAAAGAGGAAGAATACGGTTCCAAGAAAACTGTCACTAACTCCACATACGGAGTCGGTGGGTGGGAACCATTCTTCCTGTTCGACCCGCAAGCGGCGGAAGCAGTCACACAGTTAGGTCAAGAATGTATCAAGGAGACCGCCCGATACGTTCGGGAGGAAACCGAGTGCAAAATCGCCTACGGTGACACGGACAGTAACTACATCAAGTTCCCGGACGAATACTCCCACGAGAAATGTGTGGAGCGGACGAAGGAAATCTGCCGAGAGCTTAACGAGGAAGTGTATCCGGAATTCGCCACCGAGTTTGGTATTCCGGAAGAAGACAACCGTTGGGAGATAGAACCGGAAGCACTCGCAGAGACGTTCTTCCAGTCCGGAAACAAGAAGCGGTACGCCCACAAGGACGTGTGGGAGGAAGGAACGTGGATGGAAAGCCCGTCGTACACTATCACTGGATACGGTTCGGAGCGGTCTGACAGTTCCGAACTGTCCGAGGAAACGCAAGTGAAAGTCATTCACGCGATTCTGGACTTGAAGTCGGACGAGGAAATCAGTCGGATTGTGGAGGACGCCGCCGACGAGATTGGTGGCGAAGACCCGTCATGGGAACGTATCAAGGTTCCGGGAGGTTTCGGACAGCCGTTTGACGAGTACGATTCGGTGACGGCTCACCTTCGCGGCTACCAGTTCTGGTCGGAGTTGACGGGAGTAGAAATGCAAAACAGTGCGAAACCCGGTCGGGTCTACCTCAACAATCCGGAAGTTCTGGTTGACGGAGAAGAAGTGGACGTTATCACGTTCGAGGACTTCGAGAATGCCGACGACGAGCTTGAGAGTCGGCTTGAGGTACGCACGGTGAAGATGTTAGACCTGACCATTCGTTCTCCACTGGAACCGATTCTCGGCGCTATAGGAGTTGATGTGGACGCCGCCATATCGGGACAACAGCAGGCAGGTCTGTCGGCGTTCTGCTGACCCGCGGCGGCTTCCGGACTGAAACCATAAAACCTATAGTAGCACCTTCTCTCGGGATACGTATGGAGTACGAGGAAGCCCACCTGTTCAAGCTAGTACAGGAACGGGCAGAAAAGCGCGACGTGATACGTGTTGTTCCTCTCGGGAATCAGATTGGCTTGCACCCAATGACGACACGCGAGTTTGCCCGGAAATGGAAGAATTCCGGTCTTGTTGATTTCGCTGAACCGAATCGAATCTGGCTCACGAAGAACGGAAAGGAATTCAATCCATATGGCTCGCTGTAAGAACTGTAGAGAGGAAAAGAAGCATAGGAACACTACGTACTTCCAGAAAATAAAAAGGAGCAGAACGAACATCATAATTGATGCATTCTACTACTGTCACGAATGTATCAGAAACCTGTGGTATGTAAGAAAAACAATATCCAAGGAACTTAAACGAAAAGACATGCATTACAAAGTGAAGCGAGAAATTCCAGAAATGACTGACTTGTTCGACGGTGGCGACCCACTTCCCGACTGCTAGCAAACACCTAAAAAATTTTAGCAATGATTAAGTGTCAAGATTGTGGTAGTACTGATAACGTTCGGAGAGTGTACGATTTTTCAAACAATAAAGAAATAGGATTACAGTGCTTTAAGTGTAGGAAGGATAGAATCATGGAACGAACTGCTCAAGGCGGTGTTGATGAACGTCCAATATCGGGACCGTGGAAGGAAAGCTTTAAGAATACAGACCAAGACGGTAAGGAGGGAGACGGACTCTCCGGACAGACCGGATTCGGTGATTTCTTATGAGTGAAATTGAGAACTTAAAACCACACATGTCGGTTGAAGAGTTGGTAGAATTCGCCCAAGAAAAAGACAACAAGGCAAGGGCATTCCGGAGAAATACTTCAAAGTATAAAGGAATACTGTGGGATTACAGTATGCCGAGAGAAATAGCATTCCGGGTAAGAAAGCTAGCGAGACGGAAGAAGGATGTCCAAGGAAATAATAGTTCCTGAAGGAGAGGACGGAGACGAAGCTGTAAAAGACCTACTTCCAACAATCTGGAAGATGGCAGAGGGCGAAAGACACGACGAAAATCTACAAGAATGATGGAATCAAAACAAAAAATAGAATTGGAAAATGCTAGAGTAGTCGCAAGTAATGGTTTCGTATACAGTGATTGCGACGTAGATTGTGTAATAAAATTCATTAGTGATAGAAGAACAGTATTAACACGAACAGAAATAGAAGGAGAAATAGAATTCAGACATATTCAGGTTTCGAGAAAGGACTTCTTTAACAAACATGGAAAACCATTACAGTTGAAGGTAATTTCGGAAACAGATATAGAACAGCTTCAACTTGAAAGTTTCATAGTGACAGGAACCGAAGACAACAAACTAAATTTCGTTGCTGAAACTTACGAATACACGGTATTTAACCGATGAATATAGAAGTAAAAGCGGTCACGAACGGATTGGCGATGGAATCGAGCGACAACCTTACCCCTGACGAAATTCCAGCGTATGCGGCCCGTGGCGACTACATGGAAGAGTCGCTGATTGGGGTCAGTCCGGAAGAAGCAATAAACGGGTACAATCTGGAAGCGTCCGACCTCGTGTTTCTCAAGGAAGTTGGCGAAGAATGGGAGTATGATGAAGACCATGTGGAACGGCGGTGGAATAACTATGGTGTGAAGAAATTCCCGGACCGATTCATCTATCAGGCGAAGTTGCGGGCGATGATAGCAGACTTGCTTCGACGCGGCCACTTCGGTCCGTTCGAGCATGTGAACTTCTACTTCGCCGTAGAAGACATTAGCCGAGTCGCAATGGCTCAAGTAACGCGACACCGACACAAGAGTTGGGACGTTCAAAGCCAACGTTACGCAAATTTCGGTGGAAAAGACCCGGTAGTTCCACCTTCAATGGAAGAACCAGAATCTGACCTTACTATCTATGAAACATGGGCTGATACTTTGGAAACTCATTGGGAAATGTCGGTAGCAAGGTATAGTGAGGCAATTGAGGCTGGAATTCCGAAAGAGGACGCCCGGTTCTTCCTGCCACAAGCCACTCCGGTAAACATGACGTTCTCCGGAAACATGCGTAGCCTCATGCATTTGTTCGACATTCGGGATAACCAGAAGGCGCAATGGGAAGCACAGGATTTCGCGTCAATGGTGGCAGACTTAATGGAGGAATACGCTCCGATTACGGCGGAAATGTATGACCGCTTCGTGAACAACAACAGTCTACGAGCGCCATAAATGAGTGAAACTCCATTGTATCCGTTCCTGAATGAAAACCAATGAGAGTCTGTAACAACTGTCAACATTCATGGAATGAGGGTGTAGTCCGGTGTCAAGCATGTGGTTCGCTGAACACTACAAGAATATGACAGAAAATATTACTGGGTTAGCTTTCCTTATAATACTGTACATGAGTCTTGCCGGAGGTTTACAGAGGTATTGGTTAGACGAAAAGATAAAATAACTATGGTAATCCAAGACAATCTTAGCGGTAGAGAGAGGGATACGGAGACTTACGAGCTATCTGAAGAAGTCTATTATTACCTTCTCTACGTTGACGGAAATCCGATAGCTTTATGTTGTGGGGAGTCGGCTTACAAACAACTAGAGGAAGTCGGGAAGCGTGAAGACGGCGAATACGAAATCACAACATTTGGATTCCCTATACAGGATTCCAGACCATTCAGTCAATGACAACAAAAAGAGTCCATACGACCGACGACTACGACTTGTACGGTGGCAGAGGAAACAACGGAGAGCGGAACATAGCAACAGCCGCTAACAACCACGAGATAGGTCAGGAAGGCTGGCTTGGCAATCCATACAAGTTGAACGACTACGACCGGGACCAAGCAATTGAACTGTATGAGCGAGACCTTACGTGGCTCATAGAGGAAAAGAGTTGGTTCCGGGAAGCCTTGAAAAGTCTGTACGGGAAACGGATTGCTTGTAGTTGTCCAAGTCACATGGACTGTCACGTTGACGTTCTCGTCCGGAAAGTGAACGCGCTCTACTGGAAAGAATATGACGAAAATTGAGATGCCTTGCTTCCACGATGGATTCTATATTTTTCTCTTTGGGTTTCTAATGGCTATCGTTTCGATTATGTTCTTTTATTATATTCATTTAGGATAAAGTAGGACGTAGAATCGTTCTCCCTCCGAAAATAGCTGTTTTTAATGGGAGAGCGCCGTTACAGTCATTTCACCCTGTAACGGATACGTATTGAGTGAGTAGTCCCGGACAGGAGTTGAACCTTTTCCGGGACACATCAGAGTAACGTTTTTATACTTTGGTGTTGTTAGAAAGAATATGAAGCGGACAGTTGATTTGTCGCCTTTGAAAGCAGAGCTTGTTTGTAGGTATGCGACCCACATCCTCCGAAATCCGGAGAATTTCAATGGGTCAGAAGTAGAAGCGGCCCGCGACCTACGGAGTGACGTAGTTAACGCAGAGACCACTCATACAATCGGGAAGCCGCCCTAACAAGCCGACCAACCACAGCGCGCCACGCACTTCTCACAACCCTCGATGAATGCTACAGCGGACCCACAGTCGGGACATTCCTCGAAGTAACCCATTACTTCTCACCTCCGTTCGAGTCCTCTCTCGGACCGATTCCGGGATTCTTTTCGTTCGGGAACCACTTCATCATTCCGCCAATCATTGAGTCAATTCGTCCACGGCGAAGAGCGAGCGCCATGAAGAAGCCGAGCATGTAAGCCATGTCAATAGGTGCAATCTGTTCAATCATAGTATTACTTCTGGTACGTTCGGAAGAACGTGTAGCTTTCAATAACTGCCGACGCGATTCTGACGCCTTCTGCGGCACTGAAGCCGGATTCCTTCAGGTGTCCGGTGGCGTCCTTCTCCCAATTCTTCTCGTAGTGCGCGTAAATGTCAACGTGGTCTTCGTATTCCGACTCAAACAACGTGACGTGTAACTGCATATCGTCTTCCACCATTCCAGTCTTGTCGCAAGCGGGAAGGAGACGCCACGACCCCACGCTCTTCCGACCGTCCGGATGATTCTTGTACGCCGCTATCGGATTCCGAAAGAACCCGGCTTCGCGCAACTCGGCTTCCAGATTGTTCTGGTTGACTTCCGCCGTACAAACGTACTGGTTTTCGTGTACGGGTCCTTTCGAGTAGGCCGGAAACGGAAGCATTTGAAGAATCGGATGGATTCTCGGATATACTGTTCTTCGGAAACTCTCCCAATAGTCGTCGTCTGCTCCAAGTAGGAATTTCGGAATCATAATTTACTCCACAAGTATTCGTCAACTACTGCTTCAATCTCTTTCCAGTACAGAACAAGAACTATAGATAAATGGAACGCTAAAGTCCAACCTATCAATAGTCCTAGAGTATCCGGATAATAGAGATTGAGAAGCTTTTCCACCACTTTTCCAGCGGAAACACTAATCCATGCGCCACCGAGAACGTCCGCTGAAATCAGTTTGTCAAGGCGCTCCCTCTTTTTCATTGTCTGCTAATATTTTGTGTGTTCACTGTTGCGCTCTTGGTCTGATTAACGTCAATCTTCATATTCCAGTAATGCCATTTGATTGTATCACCGTCATTGTAACCAGTATAAACCTCTATCTTATCAAGATTATTTAGGTTTCCAGTAACAGGAAGGTCTTCACCATCATAATTTGTTGTATTTCCACTGGTATCATAAACTGTTATACCGTATTCAGTCTTATAACGTGTTTCAATATTGAATGTGTAATTTGCATCAATATTGTTTTTACAATCATACCACAACAAGTCGTTGGTGTCTTTCTGCTTCTTTTCGCTTTCGTGTTCGATTACAGGCTGATAATTGGAGACTGAAGCAGAAGCATCTGTATCAACATTTATTGTATCGTCGTCACTCAATGTTATCTGTTCAGAATAATTATCTGCCGTCGAAACAATCGTTGCTACGTAATCATTAACTCTATCAAGTCCACGAATCATTTTAATTCACCTTCGCAATAAAGCTCGAATGTACTTTTTCGTTCGTTCCAGCACCAGTATTGTGGTGTCCGTTATCAACTGCAACCAAAATCACTTCCGAAGAACCCGATGTGTTCGTGTAAGTCACACCGGGATTTTCGTCTCCGAAAATGGTGCTACCGTCTCCGGAAAGCAAGGTATCTCTCTTATTTGTTCCAGTAGAGAGAACCAAGTCGATACCGGAAGAAACCGGCGACAAGTCATGTTTAATCATTGCCGCTTGAGTAACTTCCATCGTTTCATTATTATCAAGTCCAACAATTCCAACAATGGAAAGACTTCCAGTTACAGCTTCACCGTTTTCTGAACTTTGGAAATATTTCTTCGTAAGACTGGAACCGTCAGCCTTAACGGAGTTAGCGTCAATACTACTGTCCGGAATTGAAATAGAATCATTGAACGTGGATTTTCCATCAACTGTTACAGAACCAGTTCCATGAACATCTGAATTTAGAGTAAGGGTTCCGGAAGTATCGTTAATGGAATAACCGCCCATGTCGATGTTTCCGGTCATTTTGTCTCCGTCAGCCTTCATCAACCTATGCCATTCAGAGTTAGTGGAATCGTAATGGTATAGGGTTTCCTTACCTTTAATGGGTGTATCAGTCCGGTGGGAGATGTGGCCCACTTCCGGACTGGATGGGTGGCTGGACCCGGTATCGGATTCCAGTCTATCGTTCGTAAGTCCGATAAGGTGTTGTATGTCGTTAATTACGTTATAGTTGAAGTAGTTATCCCAAGCGTCAACGGGCTGGTCTCCTTCAAGGTAACTGTAACCATTCGGATATTCTGTTCCTTCCGCGCCCCAATCTTTCAAGTTCGTACTGTAGTTCGACATTCTAAATCAGTCCTGCGTAAGTTCCGCCATTGTTTTTCGGATTTCCGTTACTGTCAAGTCCGTTATAACCGTACTGTGATTCCATGTTTCCGTCATTGTAGTCCGAAGCACTAACGTAAGTGAAAGTACCTCTACGAGTAACGTCAAGGCGGTATCCAGCCGCCGCGTGCTTTGTAATAATTTCTTGGAATTCGCTGTCTGTCATCGCTAAGTTATCAAGTGCCTTTCCGGGACACTTCAACTGAATTGCTCCGTTCTCATTCAATTTATTATATCCTATCTTATCATTCTCAATTCCAAGAATAGTAGACGAATTGTTAAGAACGTCTTTCGCCGTCCCCTCACTCGTAAGTTTCTGGAATTCCGCAATAGTCCGATTTCTATATTTTTCTTTTGATTCTCCTTCCTTTGAAGATAAATCCATTAATTTTGCCAGATTTTCAAGTTGTGCAATTGAATCTGCATACTGAATTGTTGAAGCATTATCTACATCAAGAATATCACCGGAAAGACTATCAAACTCATGAGCAATTGAATTCAGTAATTTCAGGTTAGGGTCTACGTCCGAACGTGGAAGAAATTCCGGAAATTCATCTGTAAGGTCTTCCAGACTTTCCGCCTTTTCACCGTCAGAAACTCTCACTTCTCCGTTAGCCATTTGGTATTACAACCTCGTTCAATCTTAGTATACCGCTATCGTTTGTTTTTGTGTGCGCTCGTCCAGTACTACATTTCGCTAACACTCCGTCGAACAGCAATCGATATGGAGCGTTAGGTTTTAGTCCACTAATTCTTACATCAGTCTTCCCATTAGGTCGGGAAGCCGTCAGCCCAAAGTTGAAAACGGGGTCTCCTGTAATGTGTTCCACAGTTCCATTTATATTATAACTATCTGAAACGTCCAACGTCATATCGTTATACGAATTCAGATATAGGTCGTTCCAGTAAACCCACCCGTTTTCTATTCCGAAAACGGAAAGGTCGCTGTTATCAATAGTTTTTATATTTCCTCCGTTACCACATTTGAAAACGGAACCAGTACCAAGACCTATCATATTGTAATCACTACATTGTCACTGTTAGTTTTCCAAACGCCAGCCGGAGTAGAATATATCGTATCACCATATTCTTGGGTAAGCTTAATAGAATCAAATGTAGCTGTGGAAACTACTGACGAATTCTTACTTTCCAAGACGAACCATACGCTGTTTCCGACATTTCCACTAAGGTTGTTAACTGAATATTTGTTCTCTCCGTCTTCCAGATTGAATGAGTCTATATTTTCAGCTTTTCCATCTCCATCAACGTCTTCCTTCACATGAACGGTGAGAGTCTGTCCATTAAGACTCACGTTCGTTTTCACTACATCATACAACGATTGGGTTGTCTTCGTGCTGGATACGTATCTACCGCGTTGTGACGCCGCATAAAGCGATGTAATTTCATGTTCAGTAAGGGCACGGTCGTAGACGCGAACATCAGCTATATTCCCATTGAAATTAGAATTATACTCAATATCGTCACCTATATATAAATTATCAGTAGTTGAATATGGTATTCCAGTAAAAGATTCTTTATTTAATAATTTACTATTGATATAGAATGCTATGTCACTACCATCCCATAATCCAACAGTATGGTACCAAGTTCCTTTGGAAAGAGATGAATAATCAATTGTTGTCCATCCATCACCAGTAGAATTCCCAATAAGGAATCTTAATACATCATCACTTTCATTATATGTTAATTTATAATTAGATTTATAGTCATTGCTATCAGATTCTTTTTTTGAATATACCGTCATATTCTTAGATAAATCATTTATTTTAAACCATACAGAAATGGTAAATTTAGAAGTTAAATCAATATGTGTGGAATGTGGGATAATTACATTATCATCAGTCCCATCGAATGAATAACTGGATGTGCCAAGAATACCAGTCTGATTCAGTGTCGCACCATTTACAGTCCCATCATTACCGTTGCCACTACGGTCGTATGCCGTCGAACCACTATCCTCCGATAGTGGCCAATATCCTACAAGACTCATATCTGTGAATACCTCCAAGCAAGGTCTTTACC
>SDGW01000011.1_pt1 | contig 69626 bp, 69 predicted proteins | sample 2873831 | NCBI WGS metagenome assembly SDGW01 (sample SAMN08132700, study PRJNA421101) | hypersaline lake metagenome | isolation source: celular fraction 0.22 microns magnesium sulfate-rich crust from ephemeral... | place: Spain: Penahueca Lagoon, Toledo | collected 2011-07 | reverse complement strand
GCTCGGTCCGGATCGTGACGTCGTGCTCGCGGGGCTCGTCCCAGTCGACCGGCTCCGGGATGTCCGTCGGATCCCGCGCGATGCGATCGACGTCGACGTCTTTCGCCGCCGGCAGCCCCGCTTCGTCCTCGGTTTCGGTCCCGTCGGTCGACTCCTCGTCGTCCGACGACTCTCCACCGCCGAGGCAGCCTGCCGCCGCAACCGCAGTCGTTGCACCCACCGCCTGCACGAACCGCCGTCGCGTGGACGCGTTCGGATTCATTGGCACATCGAGTAATCGACCTGTATCCCTATTCAATAGGAATCCAGATTTCACCACGTCGAGAACCGTACTGCAGGGATACAGAACCGTTACTCCCCGATGAGAACATTCCCAAACATGTTCTATCGTCGTACAAAAGTGCTGGCGACGGAACCGGATCGGTCGGCGACGCGGTCGCCGGGTCCCGAACGAGCGGTCGGAGACGGGACGTACCCGTCGCCGCCGTCAGGTCGCTCACCCGATCGTTCACCCTCGCTGAGAGGCGACGCGGGTTTCAAGCGTCTCGTCGCCGTATCCCGCGTATGCCTCGCGCGGCCGACCTCGTCTCCGTCCTCGAGGCGACCGACTCGCTGGCGATCGTCTGTCACGACAATCCGGATCCGGACTGTCTCGCCAGCGCCCTCGCCCTGGAGGCGATCGCGCGCGACCACGACATCTCCCCGGTGACGATCGCCTACGGCGGCGAGATCTCCCACCAGCAGAACCGCGCGTTCGTCAATCTGCTCGACATCAGTCTCCAGACGCTCGAATCGACGACGCTGTCGGAGTACGACGGCGTCAGTTACGTCGATCACAGCAGTCCGGGCGCGAACACGGAGGTGCCGGCGAGCGTCACCCCGGACGTCGTCGTCGACCACCATCCCGGCGAGGCGAGCGGGGCCGACTTCGAGGACGTCCGCACCGAGTACGGCGCGACGGCGACCATCTTCGTGGAGTACCTCGAGGAACTCGAGATCGAACTGACGACCCGGCTCGCCTCGGCGTTGCTCTTCGCGCTCCATCGCGAACGGCTGGACTTCGTCCGCGAGCCGACCCGTCGCGAGTACGAGGCCGCGCTGGCGGTCTATCCGGACGCGGACCTCGAGACGCTCGAGCAGCTGTACGGCAGCGCCTTCTCGCCGGGAACCCTCGACGCGATCGGGCGAGCCATCGCCAGCCGGGAGCGCCGCGGCTCGTCGCTGGTCGCCAGCGTCGGCAAGACCGGGGAGACGGACGCGCTGCCACAGGCAGCGGACTACCTGCTCAACCTCGAGGGGGTCGATACGGTGCTGGTCTACGGAGTCGTCGGCGACGCGATCCGGCTGAGCGGCCGCTCGATCGATCCGCGAGTTCACATCGGCGAGACGCTCGAGGCGGGGTTCGACGAACTGGGCGCGGTCGGCGGCCACCACGACATGGCCGGCGGCCGGATCGAACTCGGTCTCTTCGCCGACGAGGACAACGACGAGGACGCGCTGCTCGAGTTCGTCGGCGGGCGGCTCGCCCGACGGTTCTTCGACGCGTTGAACCTCGACGACTGACAGCGCGGGCGTCGGTGCGATGACCGGTGCGCCGCGGTCCGTCACTCGATGTCGATCGAGCGCGCTTCCTCGTCCGACTCGTGCTTGGGGAGCCGCACCGTCAGCACGCCGTTGTTGACGCTGGCCTGCACCGCGTCGGCGTCGACCGGCTCCGGCAGGCGCACCTGCCGGCTGAACGACCGGGTCGTCCGTTCGTGCCGGATGTAGTTCTCCCTTTCCTCCTCGCCGGTTCCCCGTTCGCGTTCGCGCCGGCCCGAGATCGCGAGGGTCCGGTCCCGATCGGTGAGCCGCAACTCGAGGTCGTCGCTCTCGTAGCCGGGGACGTCGACGGTGGCGACGAACGCCTCGCCCTCGTCGGCGAGGTCCAGGCTCGTCGCCGCACCGCCCATCGAGAGGTCGAGCTGGCTCCGGTCGTCCACCTGCCGCTCCCACGATCGGGCCGCCGTCTCGAGCTGGCGGTTCAGCCGCTCGAGGAGGTCGTCGATGCCGTCGAACGGACGCGGTCGGTCTGCCATGATGTCACCTACCGTCCGTAGGGGATCGACGGCGAAAAAGGCCACTCCTGGCCAGTGTGAGGATCCCGCACACTGATCTGTTAGCGCACGGACTTGCGGCAGAACCGACGGGTGGGCTGGCCGTTTTTACGCTCCCGGTCGTAGGCGAGACGCATGACGGACGCACTATTCGTCGTCAGCGAAGAAGGGTACTGGGGAGAGGAATGCGTCGAACCGCTCGAGACGCTCTCGGACGCGGGCGTCGAGATCACGGTCGCGACGCCGTCGGGCGAGCCGCCGGTCGTCGACGAGCGGTCGGTCGACCCCGACGAGGTCGGCGAGGAGACCGCCGAACACGTCCGCGAGGTCGCGGAGAACGACGAGCGGCTCAACGACCCGATTCCGGTCGCACACACCGACGCCGAGGGGTACGACGCCGTCGTCTTCCCCGGCGGCCACGGCACCGAGTGGGACATCAACCAGGACAAACACGCCCGCGAACTGCTCCGGGACTGCGTCGAGGGCAACGGGAAGGCGCTCGTGGTCTGTCACGCCGTCGGCATCCTCGGGTTCGCCCGCGACAGCCACGGCGCGTTCATCGTCAACGGCCGGGACGTGACCGGCTTCCCCAACGAGTGGGAGGACGGCATCGTCGACGAACAGGACCGCATGCCCGACGGCCGTAAGCTGCCCTACTGGGTCGAGGACGAGGTGAAAGCCGCCGGCGGGAACTGGGACGCCGAACTCGAGTCCGACACCAGCGTCACCGTCGACGGCGACCTCATCACGGCCCGAGGTCCCGGCTCCTCGAGCGCGGCCGCCGAGGCGCTGCTCGCGGAACTCGACGTCGAACTCGAGGCCTGAGACGGGTTGCTGTAACGATTCGCAGTCACGGCTCGCACCGGACGGCGAGACCGACCGCGACGGCTCTCATTTCGTCGTTCTGATATATATCCGAGCAATTTCTACCCGTTCGTGTTGAGGGGTTCACATGCCGGCGATACGAACGCGGGGACTCACGAAACGGCACGGGGCCGGCGACGGGGCCGTCGTCTTGCTCGCGTGGTTCGCCGTCCCGATCGCGATCGGTTATCGGCGCTTCGAACGGGCCGACCCGAACTGATCGCCGGCCGGCGTCGCGGTCGGTCGGGGCTCGGTCGCCGCCCCCTCGAGCCGGCGGGCGATCGGCGGCGCGAGCCCCGGACCGAGCGAGTTATGGGCGCCGACCCCCGAGGACGCCCGTGGAGCCAGCCCGATCGGAGACGACCGAACGGACCGATTCGCTACGGAGTCGCAGCTTCCGGATCACCGTCGACGACGGCCGCGACTCGTTTTTCGCACTCAGTATCGAAGACGTGTCGAGCGAGGACGCGTGGCTGATGTCCGACACCGTCGTCGCCCTCGATAACAAGCGCTGATCGGCCCCGAAACGCCGGCCGTCGACGGCGGTCGCGATCGATTCCCGGCGCTCGAGACGACCGTCCGAGGGGCCCTATCGTCGACAGGTGGAGAGGGGACTTCCCGACTGGTGGCCGCGACTGGCGGGGTAGCAGTGGTGAATCAGTCCCTTTTTACGCGACCGCGGGGAAGCATCGGCTATGAGCTTCGAGGAAGACGATCGCGTCGTGCTGCACGACGAGCACAGCGAGTTCGACGGCGAGACCGGGACCATCACCCAGACGATGGAGTCGATGTTCGGCGACGTCACCTACACCATCAGCTTCGAGGACGGACAGGAGGCCGGCGTCCCCGAGGACGACCTCGAGGCGGCCGACGACGAGGACGCCGAGGAGTAACGCGACCCGCGGGCCGGACCGCTCGAGTCGGTCGCACCCGTCACCGCCCCGCCGGACGATCACTACCACTACACCGTCGATGCCACAGATCCCGCTTCACTACGTCGATTTACGGACGTTCTGCTACGCCACCGAGGACGAGAAACGCGTCGAGGAGGCGCTGCGAACCTTCCTCCCCGACGGCGACGACGACCCCTTCGAGATCGAACGCACCGAGAGCGAGGGCCACTACGGGGACCGCATCCTCGTCCTCTCGGCCCGCGTCGAGAACGCCGACGACGTCCGCCACGTCCTCTCGCGGCTGGCCGATCTCGAGTCTTTCGACACCCTGATCGACGAACTCGACGAGCGGGTCACGGAGAACACCGAACTCTTCCTGCGACTGGACAAACAGGCCGCATTCGCGGGCGACGTTCGCCTCGGCGACGGCATCACCTTCCGCGGGAAGGTCGAGGCCTACCCCGCCAAGAAGGAGAAGGCCGTCGAGAACGCCGAGGAGGTCCTCGAGCGGCTTCGCGAAGGGGACTGAATCGGGTAGTCGGCCGGTTTTTCTCGCGACGCTACCGAACGGATCGTCCGGTTACGAAGCGCTTTTGACTGACCAGTCAGTAAGTTCGCGCAGGCAGCTTCTGCATGACTGACGAAACGATCGACGATCTCATGGAGGCGACCTATCAGGCGCTCTGTAAGCACGGCTACGCGGAACTGACGATGCAGGACATCGCCGCGGAGTCGGACAAGAGCAAGGGAACCCTTCACTACCACTTCGACGGCAAGCAGGACCTCCTCGAGTCCTTTCTGGAGTTTCTGCTGGACGACTTCGAGGAGCGGACCGAGACGATCGCCGGCGAGACGCCGAGCGAGCAGTTGCACGAGTTCCTCGATCAACTGCTGACCCCGAGCGACGAGGACTCCTCCGAGGAGTTCCGGACGGCAGTCCTCGAGATCAAGGCCCAGTCGCCGTACAACGAGGCCTACCGCGAACGTCTGGGCGAGTTCGACCGCGTCCTCCGGGACCGCATCGCCGGCCTCGTCGCCGACGGCCGCGAGGCGGGCGAGTTCCGCGCGGACGTCGACCCCGACGAGGTGGCCGACTTCCTCGTTACGCTGTTCCACGGGGCCCAGACCCGGGCGGCCGCGGTGGACCGACCGCCCGAACGGACGCTGGCGTACGTCCACGAGTATATCGACGAAACCCTCCGTCCCGAGGGGAGCGAACGGGACGGGGCGGCGCTCGAGACGGACGCGGGGGCCGAGGAATGAGCCTCCTGTCCCGGCTCGTCGGCTGGATCGAACGGCGCTTCTCCCGGCTCTCCGGGCTGTTCAAGGGCCGCGAGGAGTTCGACCTGACCGAGGGCGGGATCGCGAAGCCGCTGTTCTATCTCTCGCTCCCGATCATCGTGACGAACCTGCTGCAGACGGCCTACAACCTCATCGACACGTTCTGGCTGGGCCAGTACAGTACCGAGGCGCTGGCGGCGATCAGCTTCGCGTTCCCGATGGTCTTCCTGCTGATCTCGGTCGGGATGGGGCTGTCGGTGGCCGGGAGCGTGCTGGTCGCCCAGCACGTCGGCGCCGACGAGGAGTCCGAGGCGGAGTACGCCGCTTCCCAGACCGTCGCGCTGTCGCTGCTCGCGGCGCTGGTTCTCGGCGTCGTCGGCTACGTCGTCGTCGAGGACCTGCTGGCCTTGCTCGGCGCCTCCGAGGACGTGTTGCCGCTGGCGACCGACTACATGCAGGTCATCTCGCTGGGGATGGCCTTCATGTTCGGTTTCTTCGTCTTCATCGCGCTCATGCGGGGCTACGGCGACACGATCACGCCGATGCTGGTGATGTTCGGCTCGGTGCTGCTGAACGTGATCCTCGACCCGTTCCTGATCTTCGGCTGGGGGCCGTTCCCCGAACTCGGGATCGAGGGCGCGGCGATCGCGACGGTCTTCTCGCGCTCGCTCGCGCTCGTGGTCGGGCTGGCCATCATGTTCGGCGGCGTCCGGGGCGTCCGGATCCGGCTCACACAGATGCGGCCCGACCTCTCGTTCGCGAAGAAGCTCGTCTCGATCGGGTTCCCCGCCTCGATCGAGGGGATGGGCCGGGCGCTGTCGATCAACCTGCTGCTGGTGATCGTCGCGTTCTTCCCGGACACGGTCGTCGCCGCCTACGGGATCGGGACCCGCGTCTTCTCGGTCATCTTCCTGCCGGCGATCGCGGTCGCCCGCGGCGTCGAGACGATGACCGGCCAGAACGTCGGCGCGGGCAAACCCGAGCGGGCGAAGGCCGCCGCCGACTTCGCCGCCCGGACGATGTTCGTCGTCCTCGGGGCGCTCGGCGTCGTTGCCTGGCTCGCCGCGGAGCCGATCACCGCCGCCTTCACCGACGACCCCGAAGTCGTCGAGGTCGGGACGACCTTCCTCCGGTACGTCGCGCCCTCGTTCGGCTTCATCGGCGTGATGCGGGCCTACAACGGCAGCTTCCGGGGGACCGGCAAGACCATCACCGCGGCCGCGATCGTCCTCGTGATCTACGGCCTCGTGCGGCTCCCGATCGCCTACGGCCTCGCGACGGCCTACGACTACCGGGGGATCTGGGTCGCCTTCGCCGTCTCGAACGTCGTCGGCGCCGCGCTGGCCTACGGCTGGTACCGCCGGGGAACGTGGCGGGACGCCGACGTCACCGACGATCCGATGGCGCCCGCTCCGAGCGACGACCTCGAGGTCGGCGACGCGGACGCGACGACCGACGACTGACCGCGCGGCACGACCGAGGACCGAGCCGGCGGACTCGAGCGGGGCGTTTTTCCCGGCCGCGCGAGCAGGTTAGGATATGCAAATCCACGTCGTGGGTGACGAACCCGTCCGCGGGGCGGTCGTCGCCGCGCTCGACGACGTCGAGGTCGGCGTCCGGGAGGCCGAGGCGTCGGCGATCGGCGACGCACGGTTCGCGGTCGTCAGCGACGTCGCCGGCGCGGCGACGTTCGAACGGGCGAACGAGGCCGCTCGCGATGGCGGGACCCCCTGGATCGCCGTCGAGATCGGCGGCGTCGGCGGGTACCCGATTCCGGCGGTCGACGCCGCGATTTCGGGATTCGCCCCTTCGACCGGCTGTTTCGACTGCCTGCGCGCCCGCGTCGCCTCCCACCTCGAGGAGCGGGCCGACGGCCCGCAAGCGGATCGGAGCGCGGCGCGGCTGGCCGGTGCCGTCGCCGGTCGGGAGTGCGTGCGCGTCCTCTCGGGCGACGAGCGCTCGGTTATGGGCGCGGTCCGGGAACTGCCCTACGCCCGCCGCGAACTGCTGCCCGTCCCCGGCTGCGACTGCGCCGACAGCGGTCGGGACCGGGCCCTCGAGCGAGACGACGCGGACGCGCTCGAGCTCGAGGCGGCCGTCGAGGCCGCCGAGCGGGCGATCGACGATCGGGTCGGCCCGGTCGGCAGCATCGCCGAGGTCGAGTCGTTCCCGTCGCCGTACTACCTCGCGACGATGGCCGACACGACCGCTTACAGCGACGCGAGCGCGCCGCGACAGGCCGCCGGCGTCGCCGACGACTGGAACGCCGCGCTAATGAAGGCCGTCGGCGAGGGCCTCGAGCGCTACTGCGCCGGCGTCTACCGCGAGCGCGACTTCGTCCGCGCGAGCGAGGGCGACCTCGAGAATCCGGTCCCGCCGACGGACCTGGTCCGCCCCGACGACGGCCCCGCCTACGACCCCGACGCCGAACACCGCTGGGTTCGCGGCGAGAATCTCGAGACCGGCGAGCGGGTCCACCTACCGGCCGCCGCGGTCCAGTTCCCCCAGCCCGGCCCGGCGCTGGTCTCGCCGATCACGACCGGGCTGGGGCTGGGCTCCTCGACGGTCGACGCGCTCGTCTCCGGGCTGACCGAGGTCGTCGAGCGCGACGCGACGATGCTCGCGTGGTACTCGACGTTCGACCCGCTGGGGCTGTCGGTCGACGACCCGGCGTTCGATCGCCTCGAGCGCCGCGCGGAAAGTCAGGACCTGTCGGTGACGCCGCTGCTCGTGACCCAGGACGTCGACGTTCCCGTGGTGGCCGTCGCCGTCCACCGCGATCCGGCCGCCCTCGGGGACGACCCGGTCGCGCCCGAAGACGACGCGTGGCCGGCCTTCGCCGTCGGCTCGGCGGCCGGCCTCGACGCCGCGGCGGCCGCGACGGCGGCCCTCGAGGAGGCGCTCCAGAACTGGATGGAACTGCGGAGCCTCGGCCCCGACGAGGCGGACTCGGCGGGCGGCGAGATCGGCACCTACGCCGCCTTCCCGGAGCGAGCGCGGTCGTTCGTCGACGCCGAGTCGACCGTCCCCGCCGACAGCGTCGGTCCCGATCCCGTCCCGACCGGTCGCGACCGACTCGAGGCGCTGGTCGAACGGACGACGGAAGCGGGGCTGACGCCGCACGCGGCGCGGCTGACGACCCGGGACGTCGAGCGGATCGGGTTCGAGGCCGTCCGGGTCGTCGTCCCCGGCGCACAACCGCTTTTCACCGACGAACCGTACTTCGGCGAACGCGCCGAGACGGTACCCGCGGATCTCGGCTTCGAGCCGCGGCTCGAGCGAGCGTTCCACCCCTACCCCTGACGCGCCGGTGTTCGGCCGTGTAAAAGTGCTCCCGGTCGCGTCGGCGAGCTACGCCGGGTCGTCCGAGTCGGCGGTCGTCCCGTTCGTCGCGTTGCCGTCGCTCACGTTCGAGCCGTTCCCGGCGGGGCCGTCCGGCGGTCCGGACGGCGGCTCCGGCTGTCCCTCGACTTCCTCGCTGCGATCGACGTCCAGTATCAGGTCGTCGTCGGTGATCCGAACTGTCACGAGTTCGGTCTCGGATCTGATCGTCGTCTCCCGGGTCGTTCCGTCGCCGTCTTCATCCGCGAGTTTGGTCGCCCGAAAGTTCTGCTCGACCGCGTCGAGATGCGGCGGCGACACCCGCTGGTCGGACGTGACGGTGTAGCTCTCGTCGTAGATCTGTCGGTTGGTCCCGGACTCGTAGGACTCGAGGACGAGGTCGTAGTGTCGTTCGGCCTCGCTTTTTATTTCGAGCGGGATCAGTCCCTGGAAACTGCCCTGATAGTGTTCCCGAAGGGCGTCGAGACAGCCCGACAGCCCGGCGACGGCGGTCACCCCGGCGGTTCGAAGTACCGTACGACGGTTCACGTCGGTGACTCGGGGTCGGACGACCGTATGCGTTACTCTTCGGCAACGGCTCGCCCGCGCCTCGCGACGCCCCACGTGACAGACATCGACACCCACGGTCTTTTTGGTTCACTATCCTAACGGTCGTGTATGGAGAAAACGGCGATCGACGACGTCGAGATCGAAGTCAATCCGATGGACGTCCACTCCGTGCGTCGACCGATCTCGGACGCGCTCGGCTTCACCGACTTCGCGATGAACTACTTCGAACTCGAGCCCGGCGAATCGTTCTCGGGCGGGATGCACACCCACCACGACCAGGAGGAGGTCTTCTACGTCCAGGAGGGGACCGCGACCTTCGAGACGCGTACGTCCCGCCCCGACGCGGACGACGCGAGCGAGGAGGTGGAGGAAGTCGTCGTCGACGAGGGCGAGGTGATCCGGTTCGAGCCCGGCGACTTCCAGACCGGCTATAACGACACCGACGAGCGAGTCGTCGGCTTCGCCTTCGGCGCGCCCAAATCGAAACACGACTGGGACCAGATCGAGTCGCTGGTCTACTGCCAGGAGTGCGAAGCGGAGGTCGGCCACGGCCTCGAGTTCACCGACGACGGGAACTTCCGGCTGATCTGTACCGAGTGTGGCAACGCCTTCGTCCCCTCGTAACGGGTCGTCGCGACCCCGACGGCCGATCCAGCCGACGCGTTTCGCTCCCACCGGTCCGGACGCGTCCGATCCCGAGGAGAGAGGGGAAAGTTGTTGACCCGGGATCGAGAGTGTCGACGTATGGCTGCACGAGAGGGTTCGGCCGTAGATATCGACACGTCACTGTTCATCACCGTCTCCGGTCCGCCGGGCTGTGGGGCGACGACGCTGTGTGAACAGCTCGCCGACGCGATCGGCTGTCCCTACGTCTCCGGCGGCGAGGTCTTCCGGGAACTCGCCGAGGACCGCGACATGAGCCTCAACCAGCTCATCGCCAAAGCCGACGAGTCCGACGAGATCGACCGCGCACTCGACCAGCGGCTCCAGCAGATCGCCGAGAAGTGGGGCATGTCGAACAAACCGTTCATCCTCGAGTCGCGGCTGGCGGGCTGGATCGCCGGCGACCGCGCGGACCTGCGGCTCTGGCTCGACGCGCCGGAGGACGTCCGCCTCGAGCGCATCGACGACCGCGTCGAAACCGAGGCGGAGATGCGGGTCCGGGAGGTCAGCGAGGCGGGCCGCTACGAGTCCTACTACGAGATCGACATCGACGACCGGGAGTTCTACGATCTCCACATCAATACGGCCCGCTGGAGCAAACGGGGAGTGTTCACCATCGTCCGGGCCGCGATCGAGGAGTACGACCCCGAACTGGACGAGGGCGCGTTCTCGACGCCAACCCTCGAGCCCTGAGCGGCAGGGAACGACTGGACGCCTTGCCGATCGCGGACACGTGATCGGCCGCGCTCCGGCCTCCCTCGTCGCCGAGCGAACGAGCGGCGTCGCGATACCTCGTTCTTCCTCGCTCGCGGTACCCGATTCTTCGAACAGATGTCGGTGGATGCGTCCGAGATGGAGGATGCAGTACTAAACGAGCATCGTTCGAATCGGAGCGTTTCCCTCGCCGCCTCGAGGCCCGGGCACAGAGGGATGACCGGACACCTCACCGACGACGGCAAGTTCGAACTGCACCGAGTGCGGGCCTCGTTTTCGCTTCCGTAATTCCGCCGCGCTTCGACCGGTCCGACGGCGGATCGGTCGATGTCGGTCGGACGCGTGTCCCACTGGTGGATCGTCGGTGTCGACTCGCGGCGAAACACGTTCGCAGAGAACGGTGCGTCGAGCGTCGACGAAGGGACTCGTCGTTCTCCCCTGGAAAAACGGTTCTGTGAAATCACACGACGCCGTCGCGGAATGTGTCGGCCACGTCAGCAGATCACGTCTGATTATTAACAAAAATCTTTTCATTTCCCGTAGAGTGGTATTACCTCGCAAGATGTATGACAGCACCCGGCACTATCACCGCGAACCGTTCGACGACGAACCGACCGGAAACCCCTCGGTCGGTGCGGGTTCCGTAGACCTCGAGGACGAACACCGGCAGCAATTTGGTCACAAACATGTCGCGTAACACGCTCATGATCGCGATCGGTGTGCTCTGTCTCGCCGCCCTGATCGCGGCCGCGCTCGAACTGTACCGTCCGTTCTCGTACCTGGCGGCGGGTATCATCCTCGCCGTCATCGCCGCCGCGGCGACCGAACAGAACGGACGCGAACTCTCCCTGGAACCGTACACGGGTATCGTCGCCGGAATGGGGGTCCTCTTCCTGATCGGCCTGACCGGCGTCTGGTTGACGTGGGACCCGACGGTCACCGAGTACGAGTACGTCCTCGGTCTGCCCGTTCCCACGCTGATCTTCTTCGCCTTCATCTGGTTCCTCCCGCTGGGAATCGCGATCTACTACTCGCTGATCTTCGATCGGATCGGCAGCGAGGAGATCGTCGAAGAGATCATTCGCGACGCGCGGCGGAAGCAGGAGGAACGGGCGTATCCGCTGGCGCCGAACCAAGCCGATCGAGAGACCGAAGGTTCCGACCTCGTGGAGGTGAGCGATGAGTAGCGTCGCCCTCCTCGCGACCCTCGCGGCGCTCGCGCCGCTACCGCTGCAGGGGATCCCGGTCGCCAACGAACCGATCATCATCGCCTTCGGGGCGGCGTATCTGTTACTCGTCGTCGCGATCGGCGTCTGGGGTTGGCAACAGACGAACACGACCACCGACTTCCTGATTACCGGCAAGAGCATCGGCACCTGGGTGCTCGCGATGACGGCCTTCTCGGTGATTCAGTCGGGGTTCGGGTTCGTCGGCGGGCCCGAACTCGTCTACGCCTTCGGGACGACCTCGCTGTGGATCTTTTTCTCGGCACCCATCGGGTTCCTGCTCACGTGGGTCGTGCTCGCGAAGCGACTCCGCGTGCTCGCCGACGTGCGCAACGTCCTGACCTTGCCCGACGCGATGTTCGTTCGGTACGAGAGCGAGTGGGTCCGCGGACTCGGCGGTCTGGCGGTCTTCCTCGGCGTGATCGCCTACCTCGCAGTGAACCTGGCCGCGCTCCAGTTCGTCATGCGCGCCATCTTCGGAGTTCCCCTCTTCTGGGGTCTGGTCGGCGGCGCGTTCATCCTGCTGCTCTACAGCATGCTCGGCGGGATGATCGCCGGCGTCTGGACGGACTTCGTTCAGGCGATCACGATGATCACCGGCGCGGTGTTCGTCTTCGTCTACGCGATGTCATTCGGCGGCGGCATGGAGAACATCTCCCGTAACCTGGCGAGTGCCGATCCCGCGCTGATCTCGCCGTTCGGCGCGCTGGGCGGCGCTGAGACCGCCATCCTCGTCGGCCTCGCCTGGTGGATCCTCTTCTCGGTCGGATCGGCCGGCCAGCCCCACCTCATCACGAAGTTCTACATGAGTCGGGACCTCACGATCCTCAAGTGGGGTGCCCCGATCGCGGCCATCTCCTACGCCATCTCGAGCATGATCGCCTTCTCGGCCGGCCTCTCGATGCGCGCGATGGTCGAGGCCGGCGAGATCGAGGAGACGTTCAGCGCGAGCGAGGTCGGCCCGGTGTTCGTCCTCGAGCACACGCCGGACGTCCTGGCCGGGCTGATCCTGGCAGCGCTGTTGGCGGCGATCATGTCCACCAGCGACTCGTTCCTCAACATCGGTGCGGCCGCCGTCTCCCGAGACATCCCGCGGGCGCTCGGCCGCCCGATCACGGACGACGAGACGGAGCTTCGCGTCACCCAGGCGGCGCTGGCGACGATCACCGTCCTCTCGACGGTCGTCGTCTTCTACTCCGACGCGCTGGTGGGCATCCTCGGGGCGATCAGCTGGGGCTTCTTCGCCGCCGCGTTCGTCCCCGTCGTCGTGCTCGGGATGAACTGGAAGGGCGCGACGAAGTGGGGCGCGATCACCTCGCTGATCCTCGGGATGGGGTTGAACGTCGTGTACAACGTGATCCCGGAGGCCGCGTCCGTCACGGGCGACGCGTGGCTCGTCGAACTGATCTCGGGAACGCTCTACCCCTACCCGCCTGAGGTCCCGGCCGAAGCGATCATCCTGCTGGTCGTGATTATCGCGTTCGTCTCCGTCTCCATCGCGACCCAGGACCGCGCGGAGTTCCCCGCCGACCTCAACGCGCTGTTCGAACGATGATGACGACCACCGAGGAACCGATCGCCCGCTTCACGCGGTGGCTCCGCCAGCGCCCGAACTCGATCGAGTTCTGGGAACTGGTGCTCACCGACGAGCGCCTCGTCTGGTGTTACGTCGGCCAGTCCTACCGCTCCATGCTCCTGCGGGCGGACATGGGCGAGCGCGACCGAGCCGTCGTCGACGACCGGCCGCTCGAGGACCTCCTCTCGCTCGCCGAGGAGAACTTCGCCGTCCCGCTGTCGGACCTCGAAGAGATTCGCTTGCTCGAAGGGACGCGGTTTCGGCGGGCACAACTCGAGTTGCGCTGGCGACCGGGCGGCGAGCGCGGCGAGGCGGACCGCTACGGCGGCGAGATGACCCTCGTCGCGACCGGCGACGCCGCGTCCCACGCCGACCTCGTCGCGGACCTCGCGGACGATCCCCGACTCGACCACGTCGACGTGTCGGTCGAACCGCGGGGGTTGCCGTTCCGCTGACAGCCGTCGCCCCGAATCCGGCCCCGACTTCGAATACCCCTCCCGTCGTGCACCACGATACGGCACGGACCCATGACCTGGCACATCACCCTCGACCACGACTCGTACGACGACGCCCGAGAATCGTTCGCGTGGGACGTTCCCGAGGCGTTCAACGCCGCGGCCGACCTCGTCTCGAAACACGAGGACGGCGACCAAGTCGCGCTCTATCAGGCGTACCCCGACGGGCGCCGCGAGCGGTACACCTTCGACGAGCTCGACGAGCGATCGAACGCGGTCGCGGCCGCCCTCGCGTCCCGCGGCGTCGAGCGCGGCGACCGCGTGGCGGTCGTCGTCCCGCAGAAACCGGCGAACGTCCTGACCCACCTCGCCTGCTGGAAACTGGGCGCGATCTCGCTGCCGCTGTCGGTGCTGTTCGGCGACGACGCGCTCAGGTACCGGCTCACGGACAGCGGCGCCCGCGTCGCCGTCGTCGACGACGCCCAACGTGAGACGATCCGCGCCGTCGCACCCGACTGCCCCGACCTCGAGCACGTGCTCGTCGTCGACGGCGACACCGAGACGGACGAGATGGGCGAGGCGGCCGCGGCGCGGTTCGACGACGCGATCGACTGGGGCGTCACCGACTACGACCGCGCCGAGACGGACGTCGACACGCCGGCGATCGTCATGTACACGAGCGGATCGACGGGAGCGCCCAAGGGCGTCCTCCACACCCACGGCGTCTGGCTCGGCCACTGTCCGGCGTTCCAGATGTACTTCGAGCGCGACGTCAGTGCAGACGACGCCGTCTTCTGGACGCCCGCCGACTGGGCCTGGATCGGCGCACTGGGTGACCTCGTCTTCCCCGCGTGGCACTACGGTCGGCCCGTCGTCGGCTACCCCATGGGTTCGTTCGACGCCGACCGCGCCTTCGAGATCATGGCGGAGTTCGACGTCACCAACGCCTTCCTCCCGCCGACGGCGATCCGGATGCTGATGGCGGTCGACGATCCGACCGACGCCTACGACCTCTCGCTGCGCGCCATCTGCTCCGGCGGCGAACCGCTCACCGCCGAGATCCTCGAGTGGGCCGACGCGGAACTCGAGGGAACGGTCGTCAACGAACTCTACGGCCAGACGGAGGCGAACCTGCTCGTGACGAACTGCCGGGACTGGTTCCCCGCCGAGCCCGGCAGCATGGGAAAGCCCGTGCCCGGCCACGACGTGGCGGTCCTCGATCCGGAGGCAGGCGAGCGCGTCGAGTCGGGCGAGATCGGCGAGATCGCCGTCCGCCGTGGGGACGACCCCGTCGTCTTCGAGGAGTACTGGAACGACCCGGAGAAGACCGAGGCGGTCACGCTCGAGGTCGACGGCGACACATGGCACCGCACGGGCGACCTCGGCGAGCGCGACGAGGAGGGATACCTGTGGTTCGTCTCACGGGACGACGACCTCATCATCACCAGCGGCTACCGCGTCGGCCCGCGCGAGATCGAGGAGGCGATCCTGGAGCACGATGCGGTCGCCCAGGTGGGCGTCGTCGGCGTTCCGGACGAGACGCGGGGCGAAATCATCAAGGCGGTCGTCGAACCCGCGGACGGCGCGGTCCCCTCCGAGGACGACGCCGCGGGACTCCGCGCGGAGATCCGCGACCTCGTCCGGGACCGACTCGCCGAGTACGAGTATCCCCGGGTGATCGAGTTCCGCGACGAACTCCCCCAGACGACGACCGGGAAGATCCGGCGAACGGAGTTGAAAGGGGAGTGACGGCGGGGGGCCGGCGGTCCGTGGCGGGCACCACTCGCCGCGGGACGGTCCCCCTCCGACTCGTCCGACTCGAGTGGTCTGGGCGCGTATCGAAAGGCCACTCTCGTCCGCTACCGAGATGAGAGAAAAGAACGTCGCTCCTGGCTGAAATCCGCCGATTCGATACCTCGAACACGGGGGTCGACGTCCGAACGACGGAGCTTCGTGCGGGCTACTCGCTGTCGGGCGAGTAGTTCGGCGCTTCGTCGGTGATCACGACGTCGTGGGCGTGGCTCTCGGCCTGGCCGGCCGAGGAGACCCGGACGAACTCGCTGCGTTCCTTGAACTCGGGGATCGTCTCCGCGCCGACGTAGCCCATGCCCGACTGCATGCCGCCCGCGAGCTGGTGGAGTTCGGACTTGAGCGTTCCCTTGTAGGGGGTCGCCGCCTCGACGCCCTCGGGGACGTACTCGTCTTCTTCTTCGGGTTCATCCTTGAGATAGCGGTCGCCGTCGCCCGATTTCATCGCGCCGACGCTTCCCATGCCGCGGTACTGCTTGTACTTCTTGCCGTTCATCGTGACGACGCGGCCCGGTGCCTCGTCGGTACCGGCGAAGTACGAGCCCAGCATGACCGCGTCCGCGCCGGCGGCGACCGCCTTGATCGCGTCGCCGGAGTACCGGATGCCGCCGTCCGCGATGACCGGCACGTCGTGTTCGGCGGCCACGTCCGCGACCTGCGCGACGGCCGTGATCTGGGGCATGCCGGAACCGGAGACGACCCGGGTCGTGCAGATCGAGCCCGGCCCGATGCCGACCTTGAGCCCGTCCGCGAAGTCGACGAGGTCCTCGGCCGCCTCTCGCGTGCCGATGTTGCCCACGACGACGTCGGCGTCGACGGACTCCTTGATCTCGCGTGCGCCGTCGATGACGTTCAGGTTGTGCGCGTGCGCGGTGTCGATGAAGAGGACGTCCGCGCCGGCCTCGTCGGCCGCGACCGCGCGGTCGTGTTCGAACGGGCTGACGGCGACGCCACAGCGCAGTCGGCCGTCCTCGTCGCGGACCGCCTCACCGTACTCGCGGCGCTGGAGGATGCCCTGCATCGTCACGAGTCCGACCAGCAGGTTCTCGTCGTCGACGACCGGGACGCGCTCGATTCGGTGTTCGTACATCAGATCGAACGCCTCGCGGGCGTCGACGTCCTCCGGCGCGGTGATGACCTCGTCGGTCATCGCCTCGGTGACGGGGTCGTCCTCGTTGACCTCGAGGTGGGGGCGGATGTCCGTACTCGAGATGATCCCCAGGACTTCGCCGTTAGTGTTGACTACGGGTGCGCCGCCGACGCCCTGACGGGCCATCCGCTCGTCAACCTCCCGGACGGTCATCTCGGGGTCTGCGGTGACGACCGAATCGAGGGGGATGATGAGTTCGTCGGCGCTCTTGACGCGCTCGATCTCCTCGACCATCTCGTCGACGTTCATGTTGCGGTGGAGGACGCCCAGCCCGCCGTGGCGGGCCATCGCGATCGCCATGTCGCTCTCGGTGACGGTGTCCATCGCCGCCGAGAGGATGGGGACCGAGAGTTCGACGCGCTTCGAGACGTGCGACGTGAGGTCGGCGTCGTCGGGTTCGACGCGGCTCTCCTTGGGGCGGAGAAGGACGTCGTCGAACGTCAGCGCTTCCGGTACCTGCAGTTTCGAAGAATAGGGCTCGTGCTCGGGAACGTCGTTCGCCATGTAAGCCGTCCGTGGTCCCGGTGGAAAAGCGTTGCGAGACAAATCCGACTGTGAACAGTTGACGAGTCACTCAACGGCTGATTCGCCGCGGCGGAAGGTTGGGGCCGGAGCGACTCGCTCGAGCCGTCGCCGTCCGGCCGGTCGCCGGTATCGCTCCGCCGCCTCTCGCTCGGGGCCTCGAGACGAACGCCCACCGCGAGCGCAGATCCGTCCGCTTTCGTCCACATCTGTACGTCGGTGGCGGACGATCGCCGTGTCGTGAAATCGTCTCTCACACAACGTTTATTGACGGTCCTCCCGTTCTCTCGGGTATGTACGCTGTGAGTGCATCCGACGCCCGGACCGACGGTACGACGAGTTCCGACTCCGTCGCGACCACGTTCGGGAATTTTACAGCGAAACTCACAGCGCGAGGCCCCAACGAGGCGATCGACTGGGCCGTCGGCCAGTCGGTACGGGACCGTCCGTCCTCACACCCATCGGCCTCGGGTCACGGCCATCGGCCCTGACCCATGAGTACGTCCCAACACCCGGTCGCGCTCCAGATGGAGCGCATCGTGGGGGGCGACGCCAGACTGCTGGCGCTCGTGATGATGCTGCCGCTAGTCGACGGCGTCTTCCCCGCGCTGATCCTGGCCGGCGCGCTCGACGACCCGCTCGGGGCCTTCCAGGTCGGCCTGCTGATCTTCGGCGGGAGCGCCACCGTCGCGGTTATCCTCGCGGAGATGGACGGCTCCCCCCGCGAGCAGGCGACGGTCGTCTTGCTCGTCGGGCTCCCGCTGATACTGCTGGCGGCGGTCCAGGCCGCGCTGGCGCCGGCCATCGAGAGCGTCATCGACATCGTCATCTTCGAGCGGTTCGCGGCGCTGGTCATCGCCGCCATCGCCGCCAAGACCGCCAGCGCGACCATCGGCGACTACCTCCCCAACCCCGTCGTCGTCATCGGGCTGGGGCTGGTCGCCAGCGTCGACCCCTCGGGGGCGGAGTTCGCGGTGCTGACCGACCCCACCCTCGTCGCACACGCGACGCTGGCGGCCGCCGTCGGCGTCGGCTTCGCGCTCTCGATCGCGCTCGCCGGCCCCTACCTCCGGGAGTACATGGACATCGATCGCTTCCGTTTCGGTAGCGCCGTCGCCCTGGGCCTGCTCCCGCTGTCCCTGCTCGGGATGGCGTTCGGACAGGCCCCGCTGGCGGCCCTGATCGTCGCCGGCCTCTTCGCCGTCGACATCCCCTTCCGCGGGGGCGAGGACGAAGCCTCGAGCGCCGACGAAAGCGCGGCCGCCCAGATGGGTGCGCTGGCCGACGGCGGCGACGCGAAGGAGTCGCCGACCGTCGGCGGCGAGTCGGCGGACGACGACGAGACCGACGCGCCGGGCCGCGCCCCGTGGCTGTAGGGCGATTCCGAATCGAAACCACTTTACGATCCATGGCCCAACGAAGACTCGAGGGGTCGTGGCCAAGCCAGGCATGGCGGCTGACTCCAGAGGCAACGCGCCCGGGACGACACTCCAGACTGATATACTGATCGGGCACCTGATCAGTGCTCGTGTGATGACCCTCTGGAGTTCCGAGGCGCACCGGAGATATCAGTAGATCGGGGGTTCAAATCCCTCCGACCCCATATTCTCGCCGCTCACAACATCGTGAGCGGCGGGTATTGGACGAGGAGGATTTGAATGAGACTGCGGTTCTGCGAGCGAAGTCGTTCGAAACGGCGGAGCCGTTTCGTGATGACGAGAGAGCGACGCTCTCTCGAACCACGAGCAGGTTCGCAGGCGTTGTTCAAATCCCTTCGGCCCTTATTCGCGATAAGCAGCGCTGAGCCCTTTTCTCGAGTTCTCAATGCGGCAGGCAGACCAAAATTCGGTTTCCGAAGATCGGTGCTGGCCTCGAGTTCGACGAGAACGGCGAGCCCCAGCGGATGCGGATCGATACGATCCTCTCCCGGTTGAAGGCCGATAGCTTCGAGAACGTCGCGACGATCGCTAGTGAGGCTCTCGAGAAGTGGTCGAAGTCGGGGAAGGTTCCGACGGCCTCCGGGGCGTCGAGTTGACTTGGAAGATTCCGGGCGGTGGGACTGAAACCGGATTCGTCGACGTGGTCGCGGATCGCTGAACCGGCCCGCGTAGTGGCAACACTCTCGCGTTCGCTATAGAACGCACCTTCAGAATTCCAATAAATAGACAAAATAAAATGCGACAAAATATATCCCTGCTAGGAATATTTGTTGATATAGCGAAATGCCTTCAGACGACCCTGCCCGCGAAATTGCAAGTAGTCCGTTGGGGGTTCTAGCACTTCTGTTAAAACTTATCTCGCTTCTAAGGTTCGTTCCTCACTTTTTCGGGATAATGTTTGCTCTATATCCGTTAATCATCTCGCTCGACCTTATTTTTATTGGTGTCGGATTCGTTCTTTATGGACTCTTGGGACTTGGTCAAATCATTCTAGGCGCGAACGATTTCCTATTAGGAGTGTTCCCTCAGTTTTCTACCGAGGCACGTATCGCGGTGTATCTGGGTCTGATCGTGGTTGGGCCACCCATCTTCCTAGCAGGAAAGAAAATATATCAACCCGGAAAGGACATCGCTGCTGAGTTATTGAGTCAATTAAGAGACAGTCTCGAGAACACGGCGTTAATGGATTTGCTTGGTTCGAGCCAAAAATGAGGCGGTTGATTGGGAAACTGTACTTAACAGTCCTGTCGCCCAAAGGTTAGAACCAGAAGAGACCCCTCCGTAATCTGGTTAGAAAATAGAATCGATCGAGATCTTCGCCTGTTCGGTCCCGCGATGATCGCCGCCGCCGTACCAGCGGAGCACGGAGCAGCGGGAGATCGCCCGCGCGGACCATCTTGTCCCGGAGGATCGTACACCCGAGCGGCCGTGTGGCTGGTAGACGGCGAAACAGTACTAGCCGTCGTGACGCCGGAACTCCTCGTGGTACTCGCGATAGACCTTCCAGTTACCAGGCTGGCCGTCCGCGTGTTCGTGCATCGTACTCTTGATTTCGACCGGCGTCCCGTTCCCGAACCGGACGTCGTGCCAGTTCGCTCGAGGTCGAACCCCATTCCCGAGCCCCTACCGACCTGACACGAATCTCCCGACGACTGCAGGCACTGCCGTTATCCTCGGAACTCGGCTACCCTCGGTCGAGACACATGAGCAACGCATCCGACACCGACCACGAACGGGAGACTCGCACCGATTACAACTCGCTCAACACCGACGTGATGCAGTGGGTCAGCGGCCTCGCGGCGCTGATCGGGCTGTATCTGGTCGCCTCGCCGTTCCTCCTCGAGTCGACGGACGCGGCGGTCTGGAACGACACGCTGGTCGGGACGGCGATCTTTCTGACGGCTGGCTATAACTTCTACCGGCTGTCGAAGGACCGACTGGCCAGCGTCGGCGTCGCGTCGCTGACGGTCCTGCTGGGGCTGTGGGCGCTCGTCTCCCCCTGGTTCATCGACATGGGTAGCGACGCGCTCGCGACCGGAACGACGATCTCGGGGCTGGTCGTCGCGGCCCTCGCGGCGTACAACGCCTACGCCAACAACAAGGCCGACACGCCGGAGCGGACGCGTGCTCGCGCCTGAGGCGCCGGTCGTCGCTGCGCACCCACCGGTCCGGGCGCTGCTCGAGCGATCGGCCGCGGGAAACTGTCGCCGCACTCATATGCGTGGCTGCCACTAGTATAGACATATGAGTACGGAACCAGCGGACGATGCGTCGGTACTGGTCGAACGAACGGCGGGGCTGACCGCGGTCCTGGGGGCGTTCGTCATGGTGTCGACGGCGGTCTTTACGATCACCGACGGGCTGGGGATCCACAACGTCGTCGTCGGCGCGCTCGTCGCCCTGCTGGCCTCGGTGCACGCGTACCGGGTGGGTGAGACGCGGTCGCCGAGCGTCGTTCTCGCCGCGGTGCTGACGCTGCTCGGGGTCTGGATCGCGGCCGCTCCCTACGTGATCGATTCCTCACAGGCGCTGGCTACCGGAATCAACGGACTGGCCGGCATCTTCATCGCGATCCTGTCGCTGGTCGGGGTCTACGGGAGCGTCCGGACCTCGAGCGCCGGCGCGACGAGTGCGTAAGCCGGCACGGTACCGAACTCGCCGAGCGATTTTTCGGGGGTAGTCGATCGCCAGCGGCGGGACCGTCGGTCGGCTCGAGCCGCCGAATCGATCGGTCAGGCGACGAAGAAGACGGCGATGGCGACGAGGATGAAGGCGGCCTTCAGCCCGACGTTGACGACGATCACCTTCGCCCCGAACGACGCGCCCCAGATGCCGAACTGGAACGGGATCGAGCGCTTGACGGTGCCGATCGTCAGCGACGCCAGCCCGCCGACCAGCAGCGTGATCACCGCCTGATCGGGCGTCAGCACGTCGCCGATCAGGGGCGCGACGGTGATCGCGCCGGTCGTCGGATCGACCAGCGAGACGAGGATCACCGGGATCGCCGCGCCCGGCAGCCCGAGCAGGCCGGCGATCGGGTCGACGGTCGCGGCGGGGTCCGTGATCCCGACCCCGGCCAGCGCCGCGAGGATCCGGTCCGAGTACTCCAGGCTGAGAAAGACCAGCGAGTAGACGACGGCCAGCCGGGGAACGATCGAGCGCAGGCGCTCGAGGGTACTCGCGCCGGCGGCGCGGAGTTTGTCGCGGGTCGTCCGGACTTCCTCGTCGGGCGCCTCGGGGTCGAGAGCGTCGGCGTCGTACTCGTAGCCCCGGAGGAGGACGGCGCCGGCGAGCAGGCCGACGAGCGTGATGCCGAGCGAGATTCCCGCACGCGCGCCGACGTACATGAGTCCGACCTGCAGCCCCAGGATCGGGACGAGGACGGGGCCGTAGTAGGTGAAGATGTGCTGGACGAAGCCGAAGAACGTGTTGATGACGACGGCGATCAGCGTCGCGCGGTCGTCCAGCAGCCCCTCCTCGCGGAACTCCGCGAGCATGCCGTAGCCCGCGGTCACCGAGATGGTGTTGGTGAGGACGGCGGTGCCGACCTCCGGCGGGAGGTTCGCCGGCTCCGTGAGATAGCGCCCGACCCGGGCGACGACCGTGACGAGCCCGTACTCCACCGCGAGGTTCGCCAGCCCGACGCCCGCCCCGATCAACAGCGTGATCGTCAGCACGCGCGGGAGCACCTCCTCGAGGAGGACCGAGACGACTGTCTGCACGGCGACCGGTTAGGAGTCCGGGAGGAAAGGGCCGTCGGATCGCGCGGGCGTTCATATCAGCGAGCGTGTCTTTCGGACCGCTTTTCCCGCTGCCGGTCGTCCGGCGACCCATGAGCGACGACGACGTTCGCGTGACCGCACTCTGTGGCAGCCTTCGCGACGGAAGCCACACCCGGACCGCGCTCGAGCGGGCGCTCGCGGCCGCCGAGCAAGCCGGCGCGAGTACCGAACTGCTGGACCTCCGCGAGTACGAGTTGCCGGTCTTCGACGCGGATCGGGACCGCGAGGACGCCGGCGACGCCGCGGAGCTGGCGACGCGGGTCAGAGGTGCGGACACGGTCTTGCTGGGATCGCCGATGTATCACGGCTCGTACTCGTCGCCGCTGAAGACGGCGCTCGACTACTGCGGGTTCGACGAGTTCGCGGACGGGACGGTCGGCCTGCTCGCGGTGTCGGGCGGGGCCTTTCCCGTGACGGCCCTCGAGCACATGCGATCGGTCTGTCGGGCGCTGAACGCGTGGGTGATCCCCCACGAGGCGGCGATCCCGAACGCCCACGACGCGTTCGATGACGGCGAGTTCGTCGATCCGAAACTGGCGACGCGGGTCGAGACGCTGGGGCGGCGGGCGGTCCAGTACGCGACGATCGAGCCGGACCCGGACTCCTTCGAGAGCGATCAGAACGTCGGCGCGGAGGGGAAGTGATCAGCCCTCGAGGAGCCGATTGAACCGGCGCTGGTGGGCGAGGACGGCCGCGAGGGCGAACGCCACCGCGCCGAGGTGGACGGCCTCGAGCCGGAGGACGACCGTCGTGAACCCCAGCGAGATCGGAGCCGAGGAGAGCGCCCAGCCGGTGAACCAGGCGGAGGCCAACAGCGCGGCGGCCCCGAGAGCCAGCAGCAGGCCCGGGCCGACGAGCCAACCCGTCCGGTGGCGCGCGTAGCGATCGCAGACCCGTCGCTCGAGGCGACACTGCGCGGTGAGGACCGCCGTCAGGAGGACGGTCGCGACGGCGACGCCGGCCGCGTCGCCGATCAGTTCGGCCACGAGCAGCCAGACGACCCAGCCGGCGGTGAGAAGCAGCGGCGCGGCGATCCGGTGCGGTTGCAGGAGGTCGCCGAGGTCGCCGATCGTCGCGTCGACGACGGTCGTTCTGAGGAGCGCGCCGCAGAACAACACCCCGAGTCCCGCGAGCGCGGTCGTCGTCGTCCGCGAGTCGACGACGAGCCCGAACCAGAGCCCGACCCCGAGCGTTTCGACGGCCGCGGCCGAGAGCGCGGCCGTCGCCCCCACGACGCGTCGTCGCGTCGTCCGGCCGAGGACCTCCGTCCGGCGGATCACGCTCATATCCCGTCGTCTTTCGGGGGAGGCCTTTCGTTATGGAACCCGTTCGATACGACGACTCGCCGGGCGGCGGGCCGCTCAGTTTTATAAGCCGGGAAGGGACGGCTTTCTCGGCCCTCGAGAAAGCCGGACCGGTACTCGAGTCGCGCTGCCCTCGACGGCCGCCCTGATCGCCGTCGGTCTCCTCGCACTGATCGAGACGCGGCCGCGCGGGCGATCGGCGGTTCGGAAGCGGCGAGTGCGAATCGACTCGCCGGGTGGCAGTCTCGGCTCGCGCTCCGAGCGGGTCGCGCTCGGTCGTCCGTCGCGACCGCGCTCGCGAGACGGTGATCGGTTCGGCGGTAGCCACCGGTTGTGTCCTCTCCTCGGGCGGTTAGTCGGTGTCTAACGCGGGCGGCCCGCGCCCGAATCGACGGGAACGGTGGACAGAACTATGTACGGCGGTGTGGTCGTGGCGGATTATGCCCGAGACGGAGCAACAGGACAGGACGCTATCGGAACTCGTCGTCAAGGAAGCGATCACCAAGGGGATGGACTCGCCGCTGCGCGAATCGATCCTCGAGGCCGTCGAGGAGTCGGGGGGCGGACGCTCCGGCGGGCGGCTACCGCTTGCGGGTGCCACGTTCGGCCTCGGTGCGGCGCTCGGCTTTCTGGCGGGACGCACCGCACCGGAACTCGAGGAGTCGCCGATCGAGGACGTCGAGGAGCCGGAGATCATCGAGGACGTGATGGAGGCGACGGCGGAGACCGAGGAGCCGACGACCGAGACGGCGGACGAAACCGGGGGCGGCTCCTCGATACTGCCGCGGCTCGTGCTGGGAGTCGGACTGCTAGCGGGGGCGGCGATCCTCCGGCGGCGGCTCGCCGGCGAGGAGGAAGCCGAGTGGGAGCCGATCGAGGAGTTCGAACCCGCCACTGGCGGCGAGGGCGAGGCGGAATCCGAGTCCGAAGAAGCCGAGGCCGAGGCTGGCGAGTCCGAGGAAGAGACCGAGGAGTAAGCCGGAAGTCGATCGCCGATTCCGTTTTCGCCGTAATCCGTTCCCGCCCGCAATCGTTCGCAGCACCGCCGCCGCGGCCCGCGACCGCGGCGGTGACGAAGGAGCTAAGGGCGCGACGCGGACAGTGTGTAGCCAATGGAAACGACCCACCGCGTGTTCGTCGGCGACGCCCGCGACCTCTCCGCGGTCGACGACGCGTCCGTCGAGCTCGTCGTCACGTCCCCGCCGTACCCGATGATCGAGATGTGGGACGACCTCTTTACCGACCTCGATCCGGCCGTCGGGGACGCCCTGGCTGCCGGCGACGGGCGGGCGGCGTTCGAGGCGATGCACGCCCAGCTCGATCGGGTCTGGGACGAACTCGAGCGGGTGTTGGTCGACGGCGGGATCGCCTGTATCAACGTGGGCGACGCGACGCGGTCGATCGACGACAGCTTCCGTGTCTACCCGAACCACGCCCGGATCCTCTCGGCGTTCGAAGAGCGGGGGTTCGACCCGCTGCCGGACGTCCTCTGGCGCAAGCCCGCCAACAGCGCGGCCAAGTTCATGGGCAGCGGAATGCTCCCGCCCAACGCCTACGTCACGCTGGAACACGAGTACATCCTGATCCTCCGGAAGGGCGGGGACCGGCGGTCGTTCGAGCCGGGGGCCGACCGCCGGTACGAGGCCGCCTACTTCTGGGAGGAACGCAACCGCTGGTTCTCCGACGTCTGGACGGAGGTCACCGGCGAGCTACAGGCCCTCGAGGACGACGACCTCCGGGAACGGTCCGCGGCCTACCCCCTCGAGATCCCCTACCGGTTGCTCTGTATGTACTCGACCTACGAGGACACCGTTCTCGACCCCTTCTGGGGGACCGGAACGACGACGCTGGCGGCGATGTGCGCCGGGCGCAACTCCGTAGGAGTCGAACTCGAGTCGGCGTTTCTCGAGACCTTCGACGACCGCATCGCGGAGGTTCCGGCGCTGTCCCGATCGGTCGGGCGGACGCGGCTCGAGCGCCACCGCGAGTTCGTCGAACGCCGCCGCGAGGAGGGGTCGGGGTTCGAATACGAGGCCGACCGCTACGAGACGCCGGTCGTGACCGCCATGGAGCGGGACATCCGGCTGTGGGAAGTCCGCGAGGTCGAGGCCGTCGCCGAGGGGTACCGCGTCGAACACGGCCCGCTCGCCCTCGAGTAGACGTCGAAAGTCGACACGAAATTTTTACCCGCCGCGCTCCCAGCAGGGGTATGACTCGCGGTTTCGCGGCGTCCGAATCCACCACGGTTCGCGCGCTCGTCGTCGGCTCGTCCGAGTGGGCCGGGTCGGCGGCGGCCGGGCTCGCGGACGAGGGAGTGACGGTATCGGGGCCGGTTACGGGGGTCGACGACCTCGCCGACGACCGGCTCGAGGCGGCCGACTGCGTCCTGACCGACGACCGGACCGTCGTCGACGCGGTCGCCGACTCGCGGCCGGTCGTCTACGCCCTCGAGCCGGCGGCGGACGAATCGATCGACGGCCTCGAGGCGACCGACGTGATCGTCGCGGCGACCGCCCGGTCCCCGTCGCTGCTGGCCCATCGGCTCGAGCGGGCGGTCGCTACCGACGACGGGACGGCCGCCGCGGCGGACGGACCGGCCGACCGGGGCCAGGAGTGGTACCGGACGATCCTCGAGTGCTCCTCGGAGGCGGTACTCACGATCGACGCCGACGGGGAGATCACCTACGCCAGCCCGGCGGTCGAGGTCGCCGGCAGCTACGACCCCGACGCCCTCCGCGGCGATCACTACCTCGATCGCGTCCACGAGGACGATACGGCTTCGGTCGCGGCCGCGTTCGAGGCCGTCCGCGAGGCCGATCTCGGAACCGCCCGGACCGTCGAGTACACGTCCCAGCACGCGGACGGCTCGTGGTACGTCCACGAGGCCGTCCTCACCAACCGGCTCGGGGACGGCGTCGTCGACGGCGTCGTCGCGTCGATCCGGGACATCACGGAACATCACCGCATCGAGCGGGAACTGAGCGAGTCGTTCAAACGCGTCACCGACGCCTTCTACGCCCTCGATTCGGACTGGGAGTTCACCTACGTCAACGACCGCGCCCTCGAGATCCTCTCCGCCGACCGCTCCGAACTGCTCGGTCGCCACATCCTCGAGGTGTTCCCCGAACTGATCGGGACGGCGTTTCAGTCCGCGGCCCTCGAGGCGATGGACGAGCAGGACCCGCGGACGGTCGAGGGCTATCTCGATCCGTACGACGCGTGGATCGAGGCCCGCATCTACCCGTCGCCGTCGGGAATCTCCGTCTACTGGCGGGACGTCACCGATCGCGTCCAGCGAAAGCGGGACCTGGCCGAACGGACCGAGCGGTTACAGACCCTGGTCGAGAACGTCCCGGTCGTCCTGTTCGTCCTCGACGAGGACGGCACCTTCACGCTCTCGGAGGGCCGCGGACTCGCGAACCTCGGCTTCGACCCTGGCGAGGTCAGCGGCGACTCGTTTTTCGACCTGCTCGGGGACTACCCGACCATCTGCGACGATGCGAGGCGTGCCCTCAGGGGGGAAGACGTTCACTCCCGTCGGAAACTCTCGGATCGGGTCTTCGAGACGTGGTACCGACCGATCACCGACGGCGACGACGTCGAGCGCGTGATCGGCGTCGCGAACGACGTCACCGAACGGGTGCAGTATCAGGAGGCGCTCAACGGGCTCCACGAGGCGAGCAGCCGCCTGTTGACCGTCGACTCGAAGGCGGCCGCCTGCGAGTACATCGTCGACGTCGCGACCGACGTGCTGGATCTCGACGGCGTCGTCTACCGGTTCGACGAGCGCACGAACGAACTCCGGCCGGCGGCCCACGCGCCGGCGTTCGAGTCGACCTTCGGCTCGCCGCCGCGGATCGAGCCGGGCGGGAGCGTCGTCTGGGAGACGTTCGTGGACGGCGAGACTGCGGCTCACGACGATATACGGAATTCGGACGCTGCGGTGTACGACGGGGAGACGGCCGCACGGAGCGTTCTCTCCGTCCCGCTCGGCGAACACGGCGTGGTAGTCGCGCTGTCGACCGATCCGGCCGGGTACGACGACGAGACGGTCGAACTCGCGGAGCTGTTCGCTCGGACCGCGGAGGCGGCGCTCGATCGGATCGGCCGGACGCGTCGGCTCCGCAACCGGGAACGCGAACTCGAGCGCCAGAACCGTCACCTCGAGCGGCTCAACGACGCCAACGAGATCCGACAGTCGATCGAGGAACTCCTGTTGAAGGCCGACTCCCGGGCCGAGATCGAACGCGGCGTCCCCCGGCGGCTGGCCGCCCTCGAGTCGTGTTCGCTGGCCTGGTTCGGAGAGCCCGACCCCGGCGGGAACCACCTGCAGGTGCGAGCCAGCGAGGGTGCCGACCGGGGGTATCTCGAGACGGTGACGGCGACGGCGGTCGACGACTCGGCGGCCGAACCCGCGGGGCGGGCGGCGCGAACGCAGGCCCCGGTTTACGTCGACAACGTCGCCGAAGCGGTCCACGACGGGGAGTGGCGACGGGAGGCGCTCTCCCGAAACTTCCAGTCGGTGTATGCGGTGCCGCTGGTCTACGACGGGTTCTGCTACGGCGTCGTCTCGATCTACGGTGAGGACCGCGACGCCGTCGACGAGACGCTTCGCTCGATGCTGTCGGAACTCGGCGAGACCATCGCCTACGCGATCGACGCCGTCAAACGCAAGAACGCGCTGTTCGGCGACGACCGCACCGAGGTCGAACTCGCGGTCGCGGCCGACGCGACGCTGTGTCAGCTGGCGGCGCGTCTCGAATCCCCCGTGAGATACGAGGGGGCGACGGCACCGGACGACGGGTCACAGCTCGTCTTCGCGGCTATCGAGGGATCGTTCGACGATCCCGAATCGACCGTCGATCTCGCCGCGGTCGACGGGGTCGGCGAGATCAGGACGATCGCAGACCACGAGGAAGAGACGCTGGTTCAGCTCCGGGTGACCGATTCGTTCCTCGGCTCGATCGCCGGCACCCACGGCGCGCGGCTGCGCGAGTTCTCGGTCGACGAGTCGGGCGGTCGCGCCGTCGTCGACGTTCCCGACGACATCGAGGTCCGCGAACTGCTGGCCGACATCACCCGCAGCGGCCCCTCGGTGTCGATGGTCGCGCGACGCGAGGCCCCGACCGACGACCCCTCGACGGTCGGCGGGGCCGCGCGGACGACCCTGCTCGAGGCCTTCACCGATCGCCAGCGGGAGGTCGTCCAGACGGCCTATCACGGCGGGTTCTTCGAGTGGCCGCGTCGGGCGACCGGCGAGGAGATCGCCGACTCGCTCGCCATCTCCTCGCCCGCGTTTCACAAGCACGTTCGATCGGCCGAGCGGAAACTGTTCGCGGCGCTTTTCGACGGGTCGCCCTCGGAGGAGGTTAACTGATTAACCACGTCACGAAAACGTCATTATACAGTTAACGATCAAACTCTTTGCGACCACTCGTGAATCGAGGGACGAGTTCCCATCGACCGCATTGGGGGTACGATACATGACTAAAACGAGTTCACGACCACAGTCGACCGCACACGGGGATCATCACGCCGTTCAATACGATAGACTCGACGACGAGCCGCTCAGCGTTACCGTTGCGGACGCCGTCGCAACGTTCACGGGGGTCGAGGTCACCGATCTCGAGCCGCTTCACTACGCGATCAACGCCGACGCGCTCGAGCGGTTGTTCGAGCCGCGGACGGACGGCCGCCGCTCCGACGGCTCGGTGACGTTCGAGTACAGCGACTGCCTCGTCACGATCACGGCCGACGGCGAGATCCGCGTCGCATCGATCTGAGACGCAGCCGATACCCTTCTTCTCCGAGTCGTCCGTTTCCCACCGGTGACGACCCGCGTCATCCCACAACGGTAAGCGGGTAGCGGCCGAACACCGGGCCATGGCAAGTCGAATTCTCGTACCGACCGACGGGAGCGACGCCGCGACGCTCGCCCTCGACCACGCGCTCGATATCGCGGCCGACCGGGGGCTGACGGTCCACCTGCTGTCGGTCGCGGACACGAACCAACCGAGCGTCACGCGACTCGGCACCGAGGTCGTCGACGCCCTCGAGCGGGAGGGATCGGAGATCGTCTCGGACGCCGCCGACCGAGCCGACGAACGGGGCGTCTCCTACGTGAAGGACGTCATCCAGGGCGACCCGCGGGACGTGATCGTCGAGTACGCCACCGGCGACGAGTTCGACCGCGTGGCGATGGGGACTCACGGCCGGCGCGGTCTCGGGGAGTACGTCCTCGGGAACGTCACCGATTACGTCGTCAACCGCAGCGACGTGCCGGTCCTGACCGTCCGCGCCGCCGAGGACGCGAGGACGACCTACCCCTACGAGACCGTACTGGCGCCGACCGACGGCAGCGATCACGCGACGGCCGCCCTCGAGGAGGCCGCGGCGGTCGCCGCCGACTGCGGTGCGACGCTGCACCTGCTGTCGGTCGTCGACGAACTCCCGGAGGTCCTCGATGCGGGGTCGGCCGCCCTCTCCGACACGGTCGAGGAGAACGTGCAAGCGGTCCTCGACGAGGCCGCGGCGACCGCGCGGGCGGCCGGCGTCGACGAGGTGACGACGACGATCGCCTCGGGTTCGGTCGCCCGGGAGATCACGGCCGCCGCCGACTCGACGGGAGCCGATCTCATCGTGATGGGGACCCACGGCCACACCGGCCTCGATCGGCACCTGCTCGGAAGCTTCACCGAGCGGGTGATGCGTACCTCCCCGGTCCCGGTCCTCACGACGCGCCTCTCGGACGATGGGGACTGACCGCCCGACCCGGACCGGTGTGGCCCCGAAACCGCGACCGCGAACCGGTTAGAAAAGGTACTACTGTCTCGACGCTGAACCGCCATCCAATGGTTCCCCAAAACGCATCTCCACTGGTGATCGAACCGTGACCGAGCGCTCGCTGCCGTCGGCCGGCGAGCTCCGATCGGGACTCGCCGACGCTCGAGCGGCGATCTCGCGAAACCACGCCCGCGTCGCGTTCGTCGTTCTGATCCTCGTCTCGGCGGCCGTCGTCGCAAGCGCCGCGGGGGAGGGCGTCTCGACGGCGTCGAGGGAAGACATCCCGGAGGCCCCGCCGACGGATAACCACACCGTCGTCACCGAGTCCGGCCGTGCCGGAACGATCACGGCGTACCAGCCCAACGGCGAGGTCCTCTACTACAACAACTCGCGGACGAAGTACTTCGACGTCGACCCCGTCGAGGGCGATCCGCTGACCGTCGAGTACGCCGCGACGGACACGCTCCACACGGAGGGGCCGAACTGCGGCGACCCGCCGTGTACGCGAAACGTCATCGAGCGCGCCGACCTGGAGACCGGCGAAGTCGACGTCCTCTACGAGCGCTACGACTACAAGGAGTACGCCGGCGAGTGGCACGACGTCGACCGCATCAACGAGAGCCACTTCGTCGTCGCGGACATGGTCGCCGACCAGGTGTTCATCGTGAACACCGAGACCGAAATCGTCGAGTGGCTCTGGGACGCACAGAGCGACTTCCCGCTCGAGGGCGGTCACTCCTGGCCCCGCGACTGGGCCCACATCAACGACGTCGAGTACATCGAGGAGGGCCGGATGGAGGGTCGCATCATGGCCAGCCTGCGAAACCAGGACCAGGTCGTCTTCCTCGACCGCGAGGAGGGCCTGCTCGAGGACTGGACGCTTGGCAGCGAGAACGAGTACGACGTCCTCCACGAGCAGCACAACCCCGACTACATCCCCGAAAGCCGGGGCGGACCGGCGATCCTCGTGGCCGACTCCGAGAACGCCCAGATCAAGGAGTTCCAGCGCGAGGACGGCGAGTGGACCCAGACCTGGCAGTGGGAGGACGAGCAGATCCAGTGGCCCCGCGACGCCGATCGACTGCCAAACGGCAACACGCTGATCACCGACACCCACGGCAACCGCGTGATCGAGGTCAACGAGTCCGGCGACATCGTCTGGGAAGTCGGGTCGTCGCTCCCCTACGAGTCCGAACGCCTCGAGACCGGCGACGAGAGCGAGGGCGGGCAAAGCGCCCAGTCGCTCGGGCTCGAGAACCGCACCGCAGCCGACACCGGCGGGAGCGGCGGCGGTGACGGCGGCGGCTTCGGTTTCAACCCGCTCGCCTTCCTCGGCGATCTCATCGAGTCGATCCTGCCACACCGGATCTACAATGCCCTCCTGTTCGTGAGTCCGGTCTGGATGGGGCCGACCGAGTTCGCCGCCATCGGCGTCGCCCTCCTCTCGGGGCTCGCGTGGATCGGCCTCGAGATCCGGTGGCAGCTCCGGGACGCCGGCGTCCGGTTCCGCTTGCCGGTCTACCGGAACTGAGGCGAGTAGTCGATCGAAAACGACCGCGCTCTCCGCGCGGGCTTCAGATATCGGGTTCTTCTCGATTTGCCGTCTCCGACGCGGCCAGTGATCGAACGTCCGGTCCCGACCGATCTCGGTAGCGTCTGCGGCTTACAGTGCCAACAGGTGTCCGCCGAGCAGATACAGCGCCGCGAGGATCGACTGGAAGGACAGCGACCCGACCGCCGATAGGACGAGGAAGGATCTCGCGTCCATCTCCGAGAGGCCCGCGGGAACGGTCAGCAAGCCGCGAACGAACAGCAGCGTGTTGCTCACCGGCACCGCGATCGCACCCCAGCGGTCGAACCAGCCGTCGAACCGCTCGAGGCGCGATTCGGTGAGCGGAAACCACCGCTTCTGGATGACGTACTCCCGGCCCGCCCGCCGGACGAGGAGGAACAGGAGGAGTTGGCCGATCGTCGTTCCGACGACCGCGATCGCGACGATCGTAATCGTCTTCGGGATCGTCGACCCGATCAGCGCCAGCGCGGCCGGCACGACGAGTTCGCTCGGCATGAACCGCAACAGCATCGCACCCTCGAGAACGCAGATTCCCAACAGGACGGCGAACGCGAGTTCCGACGTCAGCATCGACTCGAGCCAGGACGGCGTCCCCTCGAGTTGCAACGGGCCCATTAGCGGCCCGTATTCGACCCCGAAGTAAGTACTGTTGGTTCGATAAACGTAGTAATTCATTAGTTATGGGAGCTGTGTCCGGTGAACCGAAACCTATCTGAGGACGGCGGCCGAAGGAACGGTCGATGGAACTGGGGCGGATCCTCTTTCTCACCGGCGCGTTCGCAACTCACGCGCTGGTCGGCTACGCACTCGTTCGCGGGTTCACCGACGCCGATCGGCGACTCGGTATCGTCTTCGGACTCCTGCCGGACGCCGATTTCCTCTTTCCAGCGGCGCTCGGCTGGCCGTTCGTCCACCGCGGGATCACCCACACGCCGCTGTTCGCGCTGATCGTCGTCGTCGGCTGCTACGCGATCGTCCGCGAGCGGGCCGTCGCGGCCGCGGTCGCCCTCGCGATCGGGTCGCATCTGGCGATCGACTCGCTTTCGCCGAGGGGAATCGAGTGGCTGTTCCCGCTGCGGACCGACTGGAGTCCCGGGTTCGCAGTGCACAGCCCGACCGCGACGCTCCTGCTCTGGACCGCTTCGATCGCCCTCGTCCTGTGGCGCGTCGACGACCGTCCGTCGCTCCGGTGAGCGCTCGAGCCGACCGGCGCCCGGGTGTCGCTACCAGATCGCGAGCAACAGCGAAGCCGACAGCGCGACCGTCCCCGCAAGCAGGAACCCGCGGTTGATCCGCTGGTTCTTCGATCTGAACCACTCGAGGGTGACGTGGGCCCGCCAGAGCGGGGCGAAGGGGCTGATCCCCATCGGCGTCACGGCGTCGCCCGCGAGGTGCGCGAGGATCCCACAGCAGCCGATCAGAAAACCGAAGGCGAACGCGGCCGGCGTCGCGGGGACGGCGAGGGCGGTCCCGACGCCGGCGACCACCCCGACGAGGGCGGCGAACCAGACGGTGTGGGTCGGGCCGCGGTGGCGAACCCGCGGCAGCGGCTGATCGAGGTCCGGGAGGTTCGCGGCGACGAGGGCGACGACCGCGCCGACCAGCGCCAACTCGAGCGACCAGCGGCCGCTGACGACCGGGACGAACGGGGCGTACAGCAGGGCGTTGAAGCCGGCGTGGCCGTCGCGGTACATTCGGTCGCCAGTCGGCGACGGACGGCTATGACGCTGTCGGACGAGGGCGGTCGCCGTCCCGATCCCGGTCACCGCAGCGCCCGGACGCCGAAGGCCGACACCGACAGCCCGCCGATCAGGACGGGCATCCAGTAGATCGCCCCGCGGAAGATGAGGACGGCGGCGGTGATGACCGACGCCTCGATGCCGGTCGTCGGGACGAGCAGCGTGACGAACGCGGCCTCGATCCCGCCGAGCCCGCCCGGCAGGGGCGCGGCGCCCGCGAGGTTCGCGAGCGGAATGACGAACAGCAACACGTACGGCGGGACGGAGTAGCCGAGCGCGGCGAACGCCGCCGTGAGCGCGGCCACCTGAAAGAGCCAGCCACACAGCGACAGGCCGACGACCGCCGCCAGCCGCCAGCGGTCCGTCGCCACGCGCTCGATGTTCTCGAAGAAGCGGCCGAGCCGGTCCGCGATGTCGGCCTCGAGGGTGTCCGACTGGAAGCGCTCGATGCCGAGTTTCCCGAGGCGGGGCGCGACGATCCCGGGGAGGCGGTCGATGATCGCTTCGTGGTGTCGCCAGATCAGCCACATCGCGACGACGATGCCGGCGATCAGGACGACCGCGGAGCTGACGGCCGTCTCGAGGCGCTCGCCGAGCGCGGCGGTCGTCGCGTAGTAGCCGACGCCGACGAGGATCAGCGAGATCGACGGGACCACGTTCAGGACGTCGACGCTGGCGATGCCGACCAGCCCCGTCTCGTAGCGGGCGTCGGAGACCTTCGAGATGAGCAGGGCCGCGACCGGCTCGCCGCCGGCCTGGCCGAACGGGGTGACGTTGTTGGCGAAGACGGCGCCGGCGTAGACGAGGAAGGACTTGCCCACCGGCACGCGGATCCCGAGGCCGGCGAGGACGGTCCGGAGCATGAGGCTCCAGGCGGCCAACCAGGCGAGCGCGAACGCGAAGGTCGCGGCGACCAGCGACGGCGTCGCCGACAGCAGCGAGTCGACGATCTCCCGCGTGCCGACGGCGAAAAACAGGACCGCGAAGACCGCGATCGTCCCGACAGCGCCGACGAGGAACGCGCGCCGATTTCGCTCGTCCATGGCGGGTATGAATCGTCGTCGAACTTGAAACGTCTGATCGACGCCCGCGTCGACCGCTCGCTGTCGGTCCGTCGTTCAATCGATTTATCTGGGTGGCGGGAGGTGTCACGTGTAATGGATACCACTCCCCAGTCGAACGTCCTCTTCGTCGTGCTGGATACGGTTCGGAAGGACCACCTCGAGCCCTACGGCTACGAGCGGCCGACGACGCCGACGCTCTCGCGGTTCGCCGAGGAGGCGACCGTCTTCGAGTCGGCGGTCGCGCCCGCCCCGTGGACGCTGCCGGTACACGCCTCGCTGTTTACCGGGCTCTACCCGAGCGAGCACGGTGCCGATCAGGGGAGCCCCTACCTCGACGACGCCACGACGCTGGCGTCGTCCCTGTCGGCGGCCGGCTACGACACGGCCTGTTACTCCTCGAACGCCTGGATCACGCCGTACACGAGCCTGACCGACGGCTTCGACCGGCAGGACTCCTTCTTCGAGGTCCTGCCCGGCGACGTCCTCTCGGGGCCGCTGGCGGGCGCGTGGCAGGCGATCAACGACAACGCCTACCTCCGCGAACTGGCGTCGTCGATCGTCCACGTCGGGGCCAAGGCCCACGCCAAACTCGCCAGCGGCGAGGGGGCCGACTCGAAGACGCCGTCGGTCATCGACCGGACGAAGACCTTCGTCGACGAGAGCGACAGCGACGAGGGCTGGTTCGGCTTCGTCAACCTGATGGACGCCCACCTGCCGTACTACCCGCCCGAGGAGTACCGCGAGGAGTTCGCGCCCGGCGTCGACCCGAGCGCGGTCTGCCAGAACTCCAAGGAGTACAACTCGGGGGCCCGCGAGATCGACGACGCGGAGTTCGTCGACATCCGCGGGCTCTACGACGCCGAGATCGCTCACATGGACGCCGAGCTCGGCCGGCTGTTCGACTGGCTGCGAGAAACCGGACAGTGGGACGACACGACGGTCGTGGTCTGTGCCGACCACGGCGAACTCCACGGCGAACACGACCTCTACGGCCACGAGTTCGCCCTCTACGATCAGCTGATCAACGTCCCGCTGCTGGTCAAACACCCCGACCTCGAGGCCGACCGGCGCGACGACCTCGTCGAACTGCTCGACTGTTATCATACGGTGCTGGACGCGCTCGGCGTCGATCCCGCAGACGCCGACGGCACGGCCGGCGACGACGAGCCGGTCCCCCGCGATCCGACCCGGTCGCTGCTCTCGAGCGAGTACCGCGCCTTCGAGGGGGCGAACGAGCCCGATCCCGGCCAGCGGGCCGTCCTCGAGGGCGGCGAGGCGTCGGGGGACTACGCGTTCGTCGAGTACGCCCAGCCGGTCATCGAGCTCCACCACTTAGAGGAGAAGGCCAGCGAAGCGGGCATCGACCTCCCGGACGATCACCGCGCGTACTCGCGCCTGCGCGCGGCCCGCAGTACCGACGCCAAGTACGTCCGCGCGGACCGGGTCCCCGACGAGGGGTACCGACTCGACGAGGACCCGGCCGAGGAATCCCCCCTCGAGACGGACGAGGACGAGGTCGTCGCGGCGACCGAGCGGGCGCTGGCCCGCTTCGAGGACGCGGTCGGCGGCGCGTGGGACGACCCCAGCGATGCCGACGCCGACGAGGCCGACGCGCTGGCCGAGGCCGACGAGGAGACCCAGGAGCGACTGCGCGAACTCGGTTACCTCGAGTGATCGTCGTCGGTTCCGTCCCCGCCGGCGCGAGATACGACCGTCAGTACAGGGCCCGAGCGTCACGAAATACCGGGTTGCGGTGACTTTCCGGGAACCAATAAGAATACGTAGGTCGACTCGAAAGGTAGCCGCAACTAATGGAGGACCAGCACTTCCTCGAGTCGGACTGGGACTACTGTCTGGTGCTGGATGCGTGTCGGTACGACGTATTCAGCGAGGTATACGACGACTATCTCGACGGCACGCTGGAGAAGCGATGGAGCGTCGGCTCGTCGACGCCGGAGTGGGCCTATCGGACGTTTACCGGGGAATACGATATCGCTTACTTCTCGGGGAACCCCTTCATCAACGATCTGGGGATTCCGCTGAACGAACTCAAGTGGGGGGCTAGTTGCGACTACGAGTGGACGGCTTCGGAGCACATCAGCGACGTCTACGACGTCTGGAAGTCCGGCTGGGACGACGATCTCGGGACGGTGCCGCCGGACAGCCTCGCCGAGGCCTACTACGACAATCGGGACGCCGCCGAGCGGGCCGATCGGACGGTGCTGCACTACATGCAGCCCCACGCGCCGTACCTCTCGCGCGGGAAGGGCCAGAAGCTCAAACAGATCCAGAAGGGGATCCGGAAACAGGAGGAAGCCGAGCAGGGCGACAGCGACGCCGGCGGCGGCGCGTTTTCGTCGCTCGGCGACACCATCCGACCGAAGGTCGAGAACACACTCGAGGGCAGCGAACTCGCCCAGAAGGCGGGGCTCTGGCTCGAGCTCGACCCGGCCGACCTCGTCAAGAACGGCACCCGGGAGGCGGCGCTGGAGCTGTACGAGGAGAACCTGCGAATCGCGCTGGAGTCGGTCGCCGAACTGATCCCGGAACTGGACGGCAAAGTCGTCGTGACCGCCGACCACGGAGAAGCGTTCGGGGAGGAGGGCGTCTGGGAACACCACATCGAGACGCACATCCCGCCGCTGATGGAGGTGCCCTGGCTCGAGGTCGAATAGCCGGAACCGAGCGGCCGTTCGGCGAGTCGAACCGAAAACGATCGACGCGGGAACCCACAGCCACGGGGGAGTCGGGTATGAAAATCAGCCACTACTTCGAACTCGAGGAGCACGTCACCGGCGGCATCAGCGAGTCCGTCGCTCACCAGCGGGCGATGCTCGAACAGCTGGGGCTGCAGTACACGACCGAACCGACCCTCGAGGCCGACGTGTTGCACTGTAACCTCATGGGCCCGCGCTCGGCCTGGTACGCACGACGGGCCCGCTCGAAGGGGGTTCCGGTCGTCGCGAACACCCACGTCACCGCCGAGGACTTCGGCGACAGTTTTCGCTTTACGAACGCGCTCGCCGGACCGTTGAAGCCGTACCTGCGGTGGGCCTACGGGCTGGCCGACGCCCTGGTCTGTCCCTCCGAGTACAACCGGGACCTGATCGAGGGCTACGCGGACACTCCGACGACGGTCATCTCGAACGGCGTCGATCGCGGGAAACTCGAGGGGTTCGAGTCCCTCGAGGCCGAGTACCGCGACCGGTACGAGCTCGAGTCGCCAACGGTCTTTCTCGTCGGCCACGTCATCAAACGCAAGGGCCTCGAGACGTTCGTCGAACTGGCCCGGCGGCTACCCGAGATGGACTTCGCGTGGTTCGGGCCGCTCGATCTCTCCCTGAAGGGGCGGGAGACGACGCAACTGATCGAGAACGCCCCGAACAACTGTACGTTCACCGGGTTCGTCGACGACATCCGTGGGGCCTACGCGGCGGGCGATATCTTCTGTTTCCCGACCCACGAGGAGAACGAGGGGATCGCGCTGCTCGAGGCGATGGCCGCCGGCAAACCGGTGCTGGTTCGGGACATCGAGACGTTCTCGTGGCTCGAGGACGGCACGGACTGTCTCAAGGCGTCGGGCGAGGGTGTCGCGCCGTTCGTCGACGCCCTCGAGCGACTCCGGGATCCGGACCTCCGGGACCGACTCGGATCGAACGCGGCCGACCGCAGCGAGGCGTTCTCGCTCGAGGCAGTCGCGAACCAGTACCAGTCGCTGTACGCGGAGGTGACAGCATGAAGATCGGATTTTTCACGGATAGTTATTTCCCCGAGATCGACGGCGTAACGTATACGATCAAACTGTGGCGCGAGGAGCTAGAGCGGAAGGGACACGAGGTCTACGTCGTCTACCCCGACGGCGACTACGACCCCGGCGAGCGCGAGATTCCCGTCAAATCGGTGTCGAACCCGTTCTACCCCGGGTATCGGATTCCGCTCACTCGACGGCCGTCGACCCTGCCCGAACTCGACGTCGTCCACTGCCACGGTCCGGCCCCCGTCGGTTTGCTCGGTCGGTACTACGCCCGCAAACACGATCTGCCGTCGATCTATACGCACCACACCCCCCTCGAGGAGTACTTCCACCAGAACGTCAAGTTCGAGTCGGTCGCGAACGCCCTCTCGAAACTGTACGTCCCCTTCGAGAACGCCTTCCTCGACGGCTTCGACATCGTCACCGCCTCGACCGAACGCATCGAACGGAACGTCGAACACGTCCAGCTCCCGGTCGGCATCGACATGGACTTCTTCCAGCGGACCGGCGCGGACTGGTACCCCGACCGGACGGTGATCGGCTACAGCGGCCGACTCAGCATGGAGAAAAACGTCGGCGAGATCCTCCGGGTCGCCGAGGCGCTGCCCGAGTACGACTTCGTGATCGTCGGCGACGGGCCGTACCGGGCCCCCCTCGAGCGGGACGCCCCCGACAACGTCGAGGTCCGCGGGTTCCTCCCGCGCGAGGAACTGCCGATCTTCTACTCCTCGATCGACGTCTTCCTGACCGCCTCCACCGCCGACACCCTCGGGCTGTCGACGCTCGAGGCCAACGCCTGCGGCACCCCCGTCGCGGCCACCGACGTGTTGCCGTTCGCACAGACCATCGGCCAGGACAACGGCGAGCGGTTCGCGTACGGCGATCTCGAGGCGATGGTCGACGCGATCGAGGCCTGCCTCGAGACCGACCGCGACACCCGGGCGGCGGTCGAACGCTACTCCGTCGAGTACACGATGGAACATCTCGAACAACTGTATCACAACGTGCCACTGTCGAAAGACGAGTCGCCGGTCGACGCCGACGTGCCGTGGCGCTTCTCCGACGAGGAACGGAGTTAGTCGACGCGCTCGCCTGCCGGACCGATGGATCGAGAGAACGCGGCGCTCGTCCGACGCACGTCTCGTCGTGACCGACGACGGAACTGGCGAGGATCTCCCGCTGGTTTCTCGAGGCCGGCAATCGGGAAGGCCGAAGTAGCTGCCGCCGGTAGGGCCGTCCATGCAACCGACGGGCGCGACCGAGACGGGTGGTCGACCGTGACCGACGGCGGACGCTCCGGCCTGCGAACGCGACTCGAGACCGCGGTCCGGGGACGACTCGAGGACCTGCGGTGGTGGTACGCGCTGCGGATCGGCGGCGCCCCGCGGTGTGCGGAGTGTGGCGGCGAGGCGGCCTGGATCGCCGAAACGGAGGGCGAGCCGCGCTGTTTCAAACACATCCCGAGCGAGGGGACCGACGCCATCCGCGACGTCCGCCCCGAGGACTGTTTCACCGACTGGAGCGACAAAGACGGCGACGCCTGATCGCGGTCGTCCCGGCTGTCGCCGTCTATACTTTATCTAGTCCGAGGCGTCGGATCGCCGACACCGTCACGAACACGACGAGGACGAGTACCACGGCGCCGCCGACGACGTTCGCGACGATACCGACGTACGGAACCTGTGGTATCAGTTCGGAGACATCGAACAGCGAGCGGACGACCGCTCGAGCGATGAGATAGAGGATAACGCCGAACCCGGCCCCCTCGAGCGCGAAGATCACGACATATCGATTCTGCATACCACGCTCACGTCGGTGAACTACAGTAAACGTGATGGCTGTATGTGCGATTTTCATCACTATTCAGCGGTTGGCCGGATCGCGTCGAAAAGGCTGCAGAACCCGCCCGGATGGGCACAGGGGGACGGCCGCCGGGCGGAAACGGGACGAGATCGGGGTAGATGGTGATTGGATCGTCACTGTCGCGCGGGGAACGCGACGGTGAATACGTTCGGCGAACTGATTATCAATCTCCTCTCGATTCCGAGGGACTCGGAATCGTCCTAGTCGTCACTCGTCTCCTCGTTCGCCGATCTATAGGCGTCGGTCATCGGACTCGGGAGCAGGGTCCCCGAAGTCAGTTCGCGACGAGTGAGTTGGTCCCGACCGCTCGAGCGATACGTGGCAGTTCGTATGTCTCCCTCATCGATCACGACCGTCGGGCCCGCGAAGGTCGTGGAATCGCGGCGACAGGATTATCACCAAACCATCCAATGGGTGTGATATGAACCGGCGGGGGCTTCTCCTCGGGAGCGGGGCGGCGCTCACGACGGCGCTCGCAGGCTGTTCGAGCAACGAAACGGGTGACGAGAACGGGGAGGAACGACCCGGGGGAAACTCCCCGAAAGAGCCGCTCGAGTCGATGCAGTGGTTAGGATCCAGCTCCCATATGGAAGATCCCGTCTCGATCGCGAGCGGTCTGGCAGTCTTTGACGTGAAATACGAGGGCGACGATTTCACTCTTCGAGTGACCCCGCTTGATACCGGGGAGGCCTACGAACTCGAGATCGATCGCGAGTACGACGGCGCGTCCGCCGCGCTATTCGAGGGCGGGGACTACGTCCTTCACGCCGACGGTAACGGCGCGCAGTGGAGCGTCGAAATTCGACACCCTCGGGCGGAGAACGGCGACGTACCGGAGACCATCTCCGATGACGGGCCCGTCGTTGCCGGCCCGTTCGAGTTCGATTCGATAGATACTGCGCATCTCTCACCTCGTCCTGAAACGGAGTTTGAAGCGACGATCTATCCACCGGAGGGAGACTCCGAGGAACGCTTATCCACTGGTCAAGAGGGTGGTGGAGATGTTCCAGTCGACTTTGACGGTGTCGGATGGATTGCTGTGCAGTCGCAGTTCCCCTGGCAGATCGTTTTCGAGTGATTTCACTGCTGTACAGTCACTCGGTACCGAATACGCCTTGCAGTTGGCCGCCGATTTCCTCGTCGATCGTGACGTCGAGTCGCACGAGGCCGCCGACGCACTCGAAATCTGAAGCCGAGTAGTGATACCCGAAACGCGTATCACGAACCCATCTGGGATACATGAACCGACGGAAGATCCTGCCCGGAAGCGGCATTGTACCCTCGACGGCCAGTCGGAGCCGCGTCTCGGATGGGGAACTCTCGCCGGTCAGATCCGCACGAAAGATGGTCATCTCACTCGCTGTTACGCTGCAGGCGGTTGATGAGGGCCTCGTCGACACACTCGAGATCACGAAGTGAACATGTGATTCGATTGTTTTATATCGGTAGTCGTTGGCCGGAGTGTATGTCGACGCCATCGGACGATGAGGAACTCGTCATAAAAGCTCTCGTGGCCTATCACGAGTTCCTCCGAGAGCGTGATCCTGATCAGGCGCGACAGGCGTGGATAGCAGCCCGCGATCGAGCAAGCGAGTATGGGCTCACGATCGACGACGTGGTCGATAACGATCTACAGACGTGGCTTGAGGACGTCAACTAACGAGCGCGAAGAACGCCGTACCAGAGTGTTCGAGAAGTTTCGAAACCCGCCCGGATGGGCGTAAGGGGGATGGCCGCCGGGCGGCGCAGTGGATGTCCACGGTGGGTGGGGTGGATGGTCGATCGGGAGCGATGTCGCGCAGTGGGAACGCGACAGTGAATATGTTCGTCCGGGTCTATATCAACACCTCCGCGATTCCGAGTGTGTTGGAATCATCCTTCGACTGTTCGAACTGAATTCTATCCCCATGGAGTATTTTGGGTGGTATCCGGGTTGCCGAATCTATCGCGACCTCAAGAGACCCGCCGAGGTCGTCGACACGCTCAAGATCGGCTGTGGTTAGCGGATCGATTCCAGTTCGAATCCAGGGTCTCGATACGCCATCGACAGATCTATTGCAGCGCCGATGACTTCTTTCGGGTCTGTCTTTGCTTCCTCTGAAATCGCATTCTCTTCTTCCATCGTGTCGGAAATCGACATCTGAGAAAGGAGGTCTGCCGTTTCGTGGGAGGCCGTCGAGCTCATCCTTCACCGCAGGATAGTGACCGACCCCGTCTGAAGAGACGTGAATGCCTCCATCGCGTCGCGAGCCGCGTATAGATATTCGGAATCACGACTCAGTTCTCTATTTTCGAAGTCTTCCTTTCGGTTCGCAAGGTTCCGCTGTGCGGTGGATACCCGAGACCTCGATCTACTACCGGAGCTAACTGAGCAGAACCGAGGTGCCCACGCCCTTGAGAGGGGGTTCTTACGCGGGCATATGAAGAATTTGATGAGTGCCCGGGGAGGGCTCCGAACCCTCGATCTCCGCATGTCCCAGGTCCGAGGCTCGGCAGTCCTCTGTGGGACACGGAGGCTTCCAAGGCGAAACCGCACCGAATCTCTGAACCCTATGAGTGCGGCGCTATGTCCAGCTAAGCCACCCGGGCTCGGTTACGGATAGTGCGGTCCGTTTCTTTAACCTTCCCATTCGAATCCGGCGTGCAACGTGGACCCACGGATTTATCACACGGTGTTACGAAAGGCGCGGCATGAGCGTTCCCGGCATCGTCGACGCTTCTCTCGATGGCGAGGAGATCGCGGCGCGAGTCTCTCTTGGCAGTGACGACGAACTCTTCATCACGCCGACGAGGACCATCGTCTACCGTGCCGACGGCCTCCTGAGCGACGAATCGGCCGACGAATTCCCCCACGACGCCGACCGGCTGACCATCTCCGAGGGCCGGCGAAAGACCAAGTTCGTCCTCGAGTACGCCCTCGATGGCGAACGGGAGTTCGCCGTTCCCGCGAGCAAGGCCGACGACGTCCTCCATCCCGTCCTGGCGGGCGTGTTGAACGGCAACGGGATCACCGATCCCGGCGAGACGGTGGTCAAAACCTACCGTTTCAGCGAACTGACGCTGATCATCACGAGCGACCGGCTCGTCAAACACATCGGCGGCGCGGTCTGGGACGGCGACTACGAGGAGTACCGCTTCGAGGACGTGACGAACCTGGCCTTCGAGGACGGTAGCGTCGCGACCCAGATCGTCCTCACGGTCGACGGCCGCCCGCAGCGTATCAAGGCCCCCAACGAGGAGGCCAACGACCTCCGGGAACGGCTCCAGCGGGCGCTGTTCGACTACCACGACGTCGAGTCGCTCGAGGAGTTCAACCTGACCGTCGGCGACGACGAGGACGAGGCGACCGCCGACGAGGGCTCGATGGACTTCGGCGGCGGCGTCGATCCGCTGGACGCCGATCCGCCCGAACCGGCGGATCACGAGGCGACGGGGGCCGGCGAGGCCGGCGGGACCGGATCGGCGGATCCCCTCGCCGACGGGACGGCGGACGATGCCGCGGCGGTCGGGTCGGAGTCGACGGGGACCGCGTCTGACAGCGGATCGGCGGCCCAGTCGTCGGCTCGCGGGGCGACGAGCGACGCCGGCACGTCGGAGCGGAGTCGCGCGGAAACCGGGTCTGTCTTCGAGTCGGCGAGCGGCGACGACCCGGCCGCCGGAGCGGACGCCGTCGAAGACGCCGGCCGGGCACAGCGAGCGCCGACCGAAACGGACCCCGAACTCTTGGAGCGGATCGAGTCCCTCGAGGCGGCGGTCGAACGACAGACGGAGATCATCGAGCGACAGGAGGAGACCATCGAGCAGTTGATCGCGGAACTCCGGCAGGGCCGCTAGTCGTCCCGGCCGGTCACTTTTCGGATACACGAGGAGCCGAAGGGGCCGAGTTCGCCCGCCTCGAGGTCGATGAAGTAGCCGGTCTTCAACCCCGAGCCACAGCGGCGACAGGAAAACTCTCCCTCCTTCGTGATCACGTCTCGCTCGAAGCGGACGTACTGGCGGCCCTTGGGTCGAATGACCCCGTCCTCGCGTTCGATGATCCCGTGGAGTTCGGCCCGGTCGAGGATCGTTCTGGTCACCGTCGGATCGCTCGTTACGGTCTCGATCCTGTCGACGGCGTCGGGAAGCGGCAGTTGCTCGTGCTCGAGACGGGCCAGCAGCGCGAGGCCGCGCTCGACGCGGTCGTCGTCGATCTCGAGGTCGGCGAGCGGATCCCCCTCGTCCGGCATTCGTCCGTGGTGACGGCCCGCAGCGGATAAACGTTGTTCCTCTCGAACCCACGATCATGCCATCGGGGCACAAGGGCCATGGACCCCGTTCTCAGACCGTGGGAATCCGCCGGTCGTTGATACCGTCCGTTCCCTCCATTCCAAGGGAGGACAGCGCACGGACCGGAGGGGGCTCCGGTGGTGACAGATACATGACTGGAACGAGCGTCGACGCGATCGACCAGCGGACGACCCGGAACGGCGAACGTAACGCCGCTCCCGAGCGGGAGCGATCGGAGTGTCCGGAGTGTACCGGCCGGATCGCCTACGACGAGGAACACGGCGAGCGGGCCTGTACCGACTGCGGGCTCGTTCTCGATGCCGACGGCATCGATTACGGCCCGGAGTGGCGAGCGTTCGACGACGACGGCGACGACCGGCGTCGAGTCGGCGCGCCGGTCACGGCGCGCAAACACGACAAGGGCCTCAGTACGACGATCGGCTGGCAGGACGAGGACGCGTACGGGAATCGAATCTCGGGGCGAAAACGTCGCCAGCTCCAGCGGCTGCGGACCTGGAACGAACGCTTCACCTCGAAGAACGCCCGGGAACGGAACCTCAAACAGGCCCTCGGCGAGATCGAACGCATGGCGTCGGCGCTCGGCCTCCCCGAGCCGTGTCGCGAGACGGCCGGCGTCATCTATCGCCGGGCCGTCGAGGAGGAGCTGTTGCCGGGCCGGTCGATCGAAGCGATGGCGACGGCCTGCCTCTACGCGGCCGCCCGCCAGCAGGGCACCCCGCGGACGCTCGTCGCGTTCGCGTCGGTCAGCCGAGTCGAGAAACTCCCCGTGCAGCGGGCCTATCGCTACCTCTCGAGCGAACTGGGACTCAAAATCGAGCCCGCCGATCCCGTCCACTACCTCCCGCAGTACGCCTCGGAACTCGCGGTCGGCGACGAGACGGAACGCCTCGCCCGGGAGATCCTCGAGGCGGCCAAAGAGCGGGACCTCCACAGCGGGCGGAGCCCGGCCGGACTGGCTGCGGCGGCGATCTACGGGGCGGGACGGCTGACCGACGAGGGACTCACGCAGGAGCGGATCGGCGAGGAAACCGGCGTCAGCGATGTCACGGTCCGGAACCGCTACCGCGAACTACTGGACGCCTACGGGGAGGCCGATACCGAATGACTGCGGACGACCGCGCGGTCCTCGAAACGCTGGCCGCGGACGGGCCGCTGGCCGCCGTCGATCTCGCCGCCGTGATCGACGCCCATCCGGTGACGGTCGATCACCTCTGTGACCGTCTCCACGACGGCGACGAGGTTCGGCTCGTCGGCGGGCAGCGATACGAGATCACGGCCGCTGGACGGCGGCGGCTCGCGGACGACGCGCCGACCGCGACCGACGCGGCCGGTCGGACCGGCACGGAAGGGCGTCCCTGATTCTTCGGCCGAGCGACGGCTCGACTCGAGCCAGTAGTCGGCAGTCGGCGGTTCGAAGAACGGCTACAGCTCGCGGCCCGAAGGGGAGAGGAAGAGGCGTCGACGCCGACCGATGATCAGCCCTCGTAGCCGGCGTAGCTCATGAGGTCGGCGAAGACGTCGGTGTCCATCGCGTCCCGGTAGACGATGCCGTTGACCATGCCACCGGGGTAGACGTCCCCGTTCATGGCGTGGTTGACCTTGTGGCAGTGCATGAGGTAGATGCCGGGGTCGGCGTCGGCCTCGAACTCGACGGTGTGGCGTTCCGCGGGCGCGATGTTCGTGACGTCCTGTTCGTACTGAGCCGCCTCGGGGACCTGGCCGCCGTCTTTCTCGACCAGGCGGAAGCGGTGGTTGTGCGTGTGCATCGGGTGGGACATGTAACCCGCGTTGACCATGTGGAGGCGGACGGTGTCGCCGCGGTCGACGATGATCGGCGATCCCTCCTCCGGGTGGAGCGTCCGCGGGAGGCTCTTGCCGTTGATCGTGAACACGTCGGGGTTACGGTTCCGGGGGCTGTAGTCGACGTCCTCGCCGGCGAACTGGCGGTTGACCCGCGAGTCCCAATCTTTCAGGGTGAAGAAGTACTCCTTGTCGGCGGGCTCGTACCCCTTCGGATCGACGCGGAAGATGCCGTACATCCCCATGTCGATGTGACGGTGAGTCTGGTAGTGACAGTGATAGAGGTGCGTTCCCGGGACGTTCGCCGGGATGGTGTAGGTGTGTTTCTCGCCGGGGTTGACCGTGATCCCCGTCGTCGTCGGCACGCCGTCGTTCTCCCAGGTCTTCTGTGCCCCGTGGAAGTGCAGCGTGTGGGGCATGTCGGCGTCCGTGTTGTCGAGGGTCACCTCGATGTCGTTGCCCTCCGTGGTCCGGAGGATCGGGCCGGGGACGCTGGGCTCGCCGTCGTCGGCCTTGAACGCCCAGACGCGGGGCAGTTCGACCGGCCCGCCCATCGAATCCATCGGGTGGACGGCGTGTTTGGACGTCACGGACTGCAACGTCACGCTGCCGCCCCGTTCGTCGACGTTGACGACCTCCGGGGAACTGGTCGACGGAAGGTCGCCCTCGACCGATTCCGAGGAGTCTTCGGACGGTTCCTCGGAGCCGCTGTCTCCCTGCGAGCCCCGGCTCACGCAACCGGCCATGCCGGCCAGCGCCGCAACGCCGCCGGTCGCTGCAACGAATTCGCGTCGCGATAGCCCCAGTCCGGGTGCGCCGATTCGATCACTCATGACAGTTTCTCCTATGAAGAGCCGACGTATAACGGGGCGAGCGAGTTCCTGTGGGGCAAGAAATGTTCTTACGGGGTGAGAACCATCGAGAACATGTTCTTCGATAGTATTTAAATGACGCCGCGAGCGGTCCCCGTCGGAACGAATCTAGCGACGTCGATACGGGATCGCCGCCGCCGTCACTACCCGAACGGGCCGTGGCGCTTCGAGGCCGCTCTCGACTTCGATTCGGTTGCTGCGGTGGATCTATCGCTCCGGTCCGTGTTGCCGGCGAGCCCAGCGAGGTCCGTCCCACGAGTGGACGTGAGAAATCGCCTGCGGAACCACCGGCCCCACGGCACCGTTCGAAACGATCGGCTCGAGCGACGCGAGCTACCCGTTCCGGGAACGAATACCGTGTGGCGGTTCCGTTTCGGACGACGGTTTCAGCGGGTTACTCGACCCAGACCGTCTTCCGGTTGACGAACTCGAGCATGCCCTCGCGCGCGAGTTCGCGGCCGTAGCCCGACTCCTCGACGCCGCCGAAGGGCACGCGCGGGTCGGACTTGACGAGCTGGTTGACGTAGACGCAGCCCGCGTCGATCTCGCGGGCGAGCCGCCGGCCGCGCTCGCGGTCCTCGGTCCAGACGCTCGCGCCGAGCCCGAACTCGGTGTCGTTGGCCTTCGCGACGAGGGCGTCCTCGCTTTCGATCTCGTAGACCGCCGCGACCGGGCCGAACGTCTCCTCGCTGTCGGCCGGACAGCCCTCCGGAACGTCCGCGAGGACGGTCGGCGGATAGAACGCGCCCTCGCGGTCCATCGGTTCGCCGCCGGTGAGTAGCTCCGCGCCCGCCTCGACGCTCGCCTCGACCTGCTCGTGGAGTTCGTCCATGAGGTCCGCGCGGGCCTGCGGGCCGATATCCGTCTCCTCGTCGGTCGGATCGCCGACGGTCAGGGACTCGACCTCGTCGACGAACGCTTCGAGGAACTCGTCGTAGACGTCGGTGTGGACGAGAAACCGCTTGCCGGCGATACAGGACTGGCCGCCGTTCTGATTGCGCGCCCACGCGCCGGTCTCGGCCGCGTCCTCGATGTCGGCGTCGTCAAGGACGACGAACGGGTCGCTCCCGCCTAACTCGAGGACGGACTTCTTGAGCTGGTCGCCCGCCGTCGACGCGACGGCGCGACCGGCCGGGCCGCTGCCGGTGACGGTCGCGGCCTTGACGCGGTCGTCTTCGATGACGTCGTCGACCAGATCGGAGGGGATCAGCAGCGTCTGGAAGACGTCTTCGGGATAACCCGCCTTCCGGAACACGTCCTCGATCGCCCGCGCGCAGCCGGGGACGTTCGAGGCGTGCTTGAGCAGCCCCACGTTCCCCGCGGTGAGATGCGGGGCCGCGAACCGGAACACCTGCCAGAACGGGAAGTTCCACGGCATCACCGCCAGGATCGGGCCGAGCGGATCGTAGACCGTCTCGACCGACGAGCCGGGCGGGCTCGGGTGGCCGTCCGCCGAGAGGTACGCGCTGCCGTGTTCGGCGTAGTGGTCACAGACCCAGGCGCACTTCTCGACCTCGCCGATCGCCTGCGAGATCGGCTTCCCCATCTCGCGGGTCATCGTCTCGGCGTACTCCCGCTTGTTCTCCCGCAACACGTCCCCCGCGGCCGCGAGCAACTCCTCGCGCTCGCGGATCGGCCGGTCGCGCCACTCCCCGTAGGCAGCCGTCGCCCGCTCGAGGGCGTCGTCGACGTCGGACTCGGTGTGTTCCTCGACCGTCCGCTCTCGCTCGCCGGTGGCCGGATTGATGACCTCCATACGAAAGCCGTCAATCACATACACAGTTTAACTTTTCGAGTCCAGATGGAACATCGTCCGAATAAGTACTAGTTCGGGAGATTAGCCTCCAACTGTGTGCAGACCACGGCCGCGCCGGCCGCGTCGTCGGTCGGACCGAATCGGTTCGTCCCCAGGTACAAGTCCGCGAGTCGTCTCGGTCCGGGTATGCCCGAAGTCACGTCGCTCGAGCGCCTCGACGACGCGCCACACGCGGAGGTATTCGACAATCGGACCCCGCGAACCGTCCGCCTGGAGTTGACCGAGGACCAGCGCGTACCCGAACACCGTCACCCGGAGTCGAACGTCGTCCTCCACCTCCTCGAGGGGGCCGTCGAACTCACCCTCGGCGACGAGGTATACGACCTCGAGCCGGGCGACGTGGCCCGGTTCGACGGCGATCAGGTCATCTCCCCGTACGCGCGCGAGGCGAGCACGGCGCTGCTCGTCTTCGCCCCGAAGACCGACTAACCGACCGTCGTCGCGACGCCTTTCGTCTGCCGGTAATCGCTCGCGAGCAGCGCCTCGAGCCGCGAGACGATCGCTTCGCGGTCGCCGTCGCCCCACTCGCTCGGCTCCCTGATCGGAACGACGAGAAAGCCCCGGCCACGGATCTCGCTCGCGTGTAGCACAGCCATCTCGAGGGGGACGTCGAACCGTCGGCGCTGGGTCGTGTACTCCCGGAGGACCCGATCGGTCGCGCGGGCCCCGACCGGCAGGAGGATGTGCGCGTTGATCGCGCGGAGTTCGGCGTCGAAAAAGCGCTCGAGGTCGGCGTAGTCGTCGTCGGTCGGCGCCTCGCCCGCGGGCAGGCTACAGGGGTGGACGTAGCTCCAGAAACAGTTCTCGAGGACGGGTTCGTCCGGCGGACCGCTCGCGAACCCGACCGCGCGGACGACGTCCTGCACGGCGAGTCCGGCCTCGGTTTCGGTGAAGGGGACGCCGGTCGTCTCGCCGCCGTGGGCGCCGGGGTAGTCGCCGATCACGTGGAAGTCGGCGTTGGCGTCGCCGTAGCCGAAGACGGCGGGCCGGTCCCCCGGGTCGGAGCGATCGAACGGCGCTCGCAGTCCGAACGGGTTGCTCGTCCTGTCCGTGACGTTTCGCACGACCGTTCGAAGGTCGTTCGCGATGAAAACCGCATCGGTCGCGGCGAACGGGACTGAAAGCCACCGACCGCGTCCTCCCGGCCGCCGAGTCCGTGACTACTGTCCGTCTCTCCCCGTCCGCCGATCCCGCGGCTGCTGCCAGTCGCTCCCCGACCGTCGACCGCGACCGGATGGCGGTGGCTTTATGCTCCGCTGGCCGATCCCGTCGTACATGTATCAGGTGGGCCACTACGGGGGTGCGCTCACGGCGTACGCGCCGCTCGGCACCGTCATCGCCCTGGGCGGCTACGGCGATGTCGCGACCGTCGGCGGCCTCGTCTGCGTCGCGCTCTCGACGCTGCCGGACTACGACCACCGACTCCCGCTGATCGACCACCGCGGGCCGACTCACACGATCCCGTTCGCGCTGTTGGTCGGCGTCGGCCTCGCGACGATCACCGGCGTCCTCGTCGACGCGTCCTCGGCCTTCGCCGACGCCGGCTTCGTGACGTTCGCCTTCCTCGTCGGCCTCGTCTCGGTCGGCTCACACCTGGTCGTCGACGCGCTGACGCCGATGGGCGTCCGCCCGTTCTGGCCCCTCTCGCGGCGGCGCTACTCCCTCGAGGTGACGACCGCGGCGAACCCGATCGCGAACTACGGACTGTTCGGACTCGGCGTCGGCTCGATCCTCGCGGGGGCCGCGATCGTCGTGGTTCTTGGCTGATCCGAACCGAAAGAACAGGGTCGGGCCCCGGTCAGGGTGAGAGAGCGTCGGCGTTACTGCCGGCGGCGTCCGCCGAACGGGCAAGCGCCAGTCCCGCGAGGAAGGTGGCGAGCGAGACGACGACCGCGACGAGATACGGCACCTCGAGCGCGGGGTTGACCGCCTGCCGGCCGAAGAAGAGGACGGCGACCACGATCGGCGGCGCAGCGAGCAGCGGGACGACGGCGCGACCGGACAGGCGGCGACGGCCGACCATCGCGGCGACGATCGCCGCCCCCAGCAGGACGAGCGTCACGCCGTACTGGGCCATCTGCATCGTCGGCGAGTAACTCGAGAGCTCCGAGCCGACGACGGGGCTGAGCGCGACGTGGACTGGCAGGGCGACGGTTCCCAGCGCGAGCGCGCCGGTGACGTGGCGGCCGGTCAGCCGGTGGGCCCACACGAGGACGGTCGCGACGAGAAACAGCGTGAAGATGGTGACGGCCGTCCAGAAGTGCAGGGAGAGGATGTCCATCGTGTAGGTGGTCACCGTCTCGCGGCCGAGCGCGACCTGAACCGGCGTCAGGACCATCCCGAGGACGACCAGTCCGGCAACCTTGCGGTCGATGTCGGGCAGTCGCCAGGCGGCGATCGCGGAGCCGACGATGGCGAAGCCGGCGAACATCGAGACAAAGCGGTGGAACCACTCGTAGAAACTCGGGAGGTTCGCCGGGAACAGGTTGAACGGGCCGGCGTCGCACTGGGGCCAGTTGGCCTCACAGGCCAGTCCGGAACCCGTCGCCTTCGCGGCGATCCCCAGCAGGATCGTCGTCGCGACCAGCGCGAGCGTCACCGTCAGCAGGTGCGGAAAGCCGAACCGATCGATCAACGATCGAAACCTCGAGTCGGGCGCGTGATTATCGTACGACACGGTCTCTAGCGGCCGTTAGGACGGCCCGTACTTAGGTTGACCGAGTCGTCCGACTCGCCGGGAATCGTGGCCGGGTCCGTCGTCCCGACGGTTCGACGACCGCCACCGAATCGATCTCCGTCGCCGACACCGTCCGCGCGGCGACCCCGCACGGAACCGGCGGGTCGGCGTTCGCCGCATTCAAGACGCGGCCTCGCAAGCACCCGACATGGACAAACGCGACCGACTCGAGGCCCACCTCGAGTCGAACGGACTCGACTCGGTCTGGTTCGCTCGACCGAACAGTTTCGCGTGGCTCACCGGCGGGAACAACGTCATCGACCGCGAGGGCGACGCCGGCGTCGCCGCCGTGGGGTACGACGGGGCCGGGATCACGCTCGTGGCGAACAACATCGAGGCCGATCGCATCGTCGCGGAGGAGCTCCCCGACCTCGAGGCCGACGCGGTGTCGGTCGTCGAGTTCCCCTGGCACGCCTCGTCGCTGGCCGCGGCGATCGCCGACCGCGTCGGCCCGGACGAGCGGGCCGCCGCGGATATCGAGGTGCCGGGCCTCGAGCGCGTCGACCCGACCGTGCTGCGCCAGCCCCTGACCGAGCGCGACCGGGAGCGCTACCGCGACCTCGGCGAGGAGACGGCGGCCGCCGTCGAATCGGTCTGCCGGGAACTCCAGCGCGACGACACGGAACACGAGGTGGCCTCGGCCCTGCGGGTCGCGCTGTCGGCCCGGAACGTCGAAGCGCCGGTGGTCCTCGTCGGCGGCGCCGAGCGCGTCCAGCGGTACCGCCACTACACGCCGACCGAGGCCGAACTCGGCGACTACGTCCTCGTCTCCGTGACCGCCGAGCGGGGCGGTCTCCACGCGAGCTGTACCCGAACCGTCGCGTTCGATCCCCCGTCGTGGCTCGAGGAGCGACACAGAGCGGCCGCCCGCGTGGAGACGACGGCGCTGGCGGCGACGCGGGCCGCGGCCGCCGACGCGGATGCGGACGGCAGCGAGGGGGCTACTGGCGGCACCGCTGGGGACGTCTTCGCGGCCGTACAGGATGCCTACGACGCGGTCGGCTACGAGGGCGAGTGGCGACGCCACCACCAGGGCGGGGCCGCGGGCTTTGCGGGCCGGGAGTGGATCGCCACGCCGGGCCACGACGCGACCGTCGAAGCGCCGATGGCCTACGCCTGGAACCCGACGGTACAGGGCGCGAAAAGCGAAGACACCGCGCTCGTCACCGACGAGGAGGTCGAGGTTCTGACGACGACCGACCGCTGGCCGACGATGACCGCCACGGCGGTCGATCGGGAACTCGAACTCGAGCGGCCGGTCCCGCTCGTTCGCGAGGAGTAGGCCGGTTCCCGACTACTCGTCGCCGGACGCCGGGTCGTCGACGTCCGTCCCGGCGTCGTCCTCGAACTCGACGACGTCGGCGTCGTCCGAATCGCCGCGCTCGAGCGTCGGCGCCGCGTCGTCGATCGTGATCGTCACCGGTTCGGTCTCGTCCTCGAGATCGGGCGTCGTCTCGCGGTCGACGATGCGATCGAGCGTGAAGATGGCGTTCAGTTCCGCCTGGACCTGATCGACGACGCCGCCGACGAGTTCGCTGGGCTGGATCGCGGTGTACTCGTAGGGGTTGTTGCCGGCCCCCTCGTTCTCGCGTTTCTCCCGCGAGACCCGTTCTTCCTCGTGGAGTTCCGCCAGGGCCTCGCGGACGGTGCTGGGATAGAGGCCGGTCCCCTTCGCGACCTCCTCGGACGTGCTCCCCGGGTTTGCCAGCAGGAAGACGTAGATTTTCGCGCGGGTCTCCGTGTCGAGGATCCACGAGAGCAGGTCGACCAGCCGCTGGTCGAGTTCCTCGACCGTCGGGCTGCGGCGCTCGCCCCGCGGCTCGACGACGTCGCGGCCCTCGAGCGGTTCGTCTCCCTCGCCGTCGACCGGACCCTCGTCGGTGTCGTCGAAACTCATGTGCGTTCTCGTACAGGACGAGGCTTCCCGGCGAGTTAAACCTTTGCGGGCCGACCGGGTGAGGCGGTCCTTCGCGCTTCGGGTCCGGTCGCAACGGACGAGGGAAGCCGGGGCTCGAGAATCCGGTAAACGGCTACTCGGGCCCGCACTGCCCGCAAACCGGACGTAACACTGATGGGGTTGTACGGCCGTGATGCCGGTATGGATGCCGACCGAGTCGTCGCTGCGATGGCATACGGCGAGCCGAACGCGGACTGGGCCGAGCGGACGGCGACCGGGCTCGACGCCGCCTTCGTACTCGTTCTGGACGAGCCCGAGTCACCGTCTCCGCCGGAGTACGCGGACGAAACCCTCGTTTCGAGGTCCCGACTCGGTTTCGGCGGTGCCCGTCGCGTCTCGATGCTCCTCGCGGGCGAGTTCGGTACCAGCTGTGTGGTCGTCGACGGCGACGGACAACACCCCCCGGCGGCGCTCGACGCGATCTTCGATCGCCTCGCTACGACCGACGCCGACGTCGTGGTCCCCCAGCGGCGAACCAGACGCCTGTGGATCGACCGCGACGGCGAACGGTTCGACCGGACGCCGTTCGAACGGCTGGAAGCGCTCTGTGCCTTCGTCGCGGCCGGTGCCGAGTCCGAGGCCGCCGTCGATTTCGACGCTCAACCCGGTGCGTTCGGGTTTCGGAGCGCGGCCGTCGCGGCGCTGCTCCCGCACGACGACGGGTGGCTCGCCGACTGGGAGATCACGGTTCGCGCGCTGGAACTCGGCTCGTACGAAACGGTCGCCATCGAAACCCGGTCGGAAGCCCAGGAGGAAACGTCGTTCTCCTGGGACGATCAGTGTCGGAAGCTCACGGCGATCGACGAACGCCTCCACGAAGCCGGTCACGACGGCGTCTCGTCGGTCTACGACCGCCACCGTAACGAGTTCGACCGCGACGCCCGTTCGCTGATCGACGACGCGCTGGAGGAGACTCATGCCTGAGCAACAGCCCGGCGAATTGCGGCGGTCCCTCGAGTCGCTCGTCGGTGACCTCCTGCCGGCCGCGGAAGCGACGGTCTTCGCGTGGGTAGTGGCCGAGTATCCCGAAACCCACCCGAACGTCCTTCCGGAGACGATACGGAACGACGTCGAACTCGACGCCGAACGGATCGAGCGGACGCTCGTCTCGCTCGTCGACCGTGGACTGTTCGACCGGATCGAAGACGCGGAAAACGCCGCGTACCCGTTCGTCGAACCGGTGAAAGACGACGCGTTCGTCGAGCGGGTTTCCGACTGGATCGACGCGAACGGGACTCCGGAACACGCGGACCGGTTCGAACGCATCGAGCCGCGACTCGAGCGCCGCCTCGACGAGAAGCGCCAGAGTCACAGGGCGGAAGTGATCAATCAGACGTCGTCGAAAGACGGGCGCACGTCGTTCGAGGCGGACCTCGACTGGGAGAACTACACGCGCGCCTCCGAGATCTGCGTCGCGTCGTTCTCGCTCGAGACGATGCCCGACTTCTTCGAACCGCTCCTCGTCAGTGCGCTGCAGAACGGCGTCGACGTGCGGATACTCCTGTTACACCCCGAGTTGGGCGCGTCGCTCGAACGAGAGCGGGCCGCCACGGCCATCCGGGAGGGGACGGCGTTTATCGAGGAGCTTCGGGACCGCTGTGCGGACGCTTCAGGGACGCTCTCGTATCGGTTGGTGCGCGACCGCGAGTACGCGTACTTCTACGGGTTGCTCGTCCGCTCGGAGTTTCCGGGGGAGTGTACGTATCGCGTCTTCGTTCGCGATCTCGATCGGGAACGTGGCGTCACCGCGAGTCTCGTTCGGGGCGAGGAACGAACCACGATGTACCTCCTGCTCTCGCGATACTTCGAAGACGCGTGGGACGCGGCCCACGAACCCGGTTGGACTGGCGTCGTGAAACGCAACTGGCTCTACGGACTGACGATCGTCCCGGTGCTCGGACTCTATCTGTGGCTCTCCGGCGTGATCGACGACATCTCGTTCGCGCTGATCCAGGCCGTCGCGATCCCGATCGCCGCGGAACTCGTGAAAGACGGCCTCTTCGCCCTCGGTGACCGGTAACCCCGGCGAACGGACGACGGCGGAGCGGGCCGACGTGCGGACCGCCACGCTCGACGCGCTCGGCGGGCGTCGTCCCTTCAGTCGACCCGTAACAGGAGCGAGTCACACAGCGCGTCCGGCCCCTCGTCCTCGAGCAGCCGGCGCTGGCGGTCAGCGCCGCTCTCGCGCTCGTAGACCCGTTTGATCCCGTCGATTCCGAGCCGCTCGCACTCCCGGTCGACGAGTTCGCCCAACTCGATCGTCCCCTCGAGGTCGCGATCGATGAAAGCGGCGTCCTGTCCGTACCGGATCGCGCGCCACTTGTTCTCGTCGAGCAGTTCCCGCCGGTGGTCGTGGCCGCTCGCGCCGTCCTCGTACTCCTCGGCCAGGGCGCAGACGAGCGCGTGGGCGTACTCGACGAACGCCAGCACCACGTCGGGATCGGCCTGACTATCGGGCGTACGCAACTCGACGGTACCGTGGGCGGTGTGGGGTCGCACGTCGTACCAGAGTTCCCCCCGGTCGTTGATCGAGTCGGTCTCGAGCATCCGGCGCTCGAACCGGTCGAAGGCCTCGAAGTCCTCGAAGTGGGTCGGCATGCCGGTGTTGGGAAGGGCCTCGAAGATCTTCGCGCGGGCCGACTGGAGTCCGGTGTCGAACCCGTTCCAGTACGGCGAGTTCGCGGAGAGGGCGAGCATGATCGGGACGTACCACCGCAGTTCGTTGGCGATCCAGACCGCCTTGTCGGCGTCGTCGACGCCGACGTGGACGTGGACCCCCGCCGTCGTGTTCCGGTGCTGGGGGTACTGGATCCGATCGAGCTGTGCCCGATAGCGGGGCTTCTCGGCGTGTTCGAGCTCCTGCCACTTCGCGAGCGGGTGGAGGCCGGCGGCGGCGATCCGGTAGCCGTGGGCTTCGGCGTGGTCGACTAACGCCCGTCGGATTGCAAGCAGCGTGTCGCGGGCGTCGTCGGGGTCCTCGATCAGTGGCGTCTGGGTCTCGATGACGAACTTGAACAGCTCGTGATCGAGTCGGCCCTCGAGGATCTCGGGCGGGTCGTGTTCGTAGACGAGTTCGTCGGTCCCGCTGGCGGGGCGACCGTCCTCGTCGACGACGAAACACTCCTCCTCGATCCCCAACGTACCCATGCGCGTGAACGATTCTCGGGACCCGCGTTCCATCGTACCGGCTTTTCGACGCCGACAGTAAATACGGTTTGGAGTCGGCGCGTTCGGCCGGAACGTGGCGCGGCGACCCCGTTCGCGCGGTCAGGACGCGACGGTCTCGGGCTCGGGTTCGTCGTCGCTCTCGTCCTCGCGGAGCTTGAACTTCTGGACCTTACCGCTGGGGTTCTTCGGGAGTTCGTCGACGAAGTAGTAGGTCCGGGGGCGTTTGAAGTCGGCCAGCCGGTCGCTCTCGCGGACGAACGCGTCGAGGTCGGCCGCCTCGAGGCCGTCGGCGACGACGTAGGCGGCGACCCGCTCGCCCCACTCGTCGTCGGGTTCGCCGACGACGGCGGCCTCCGCGACGGCGTCGTGGGCGAACAGCGCGTCCTCGACCTCGGCGGGGTAGACGTTCTCCCCGCCGGAGACGATCATGTCGTCCTTACGGTCGACGACGTAGAGGTAGCCGTCGTCGTCGCGGTAGCCCAGATCGCCGGTGTAGTACCAGGTCGTCCCGTCGGCCTCGCGCAGCGACTCCGCGGTGGCCTCCGGTCGGTTCCAGTACTCGCGCATCGTACAGGGGCTGGCGATCAGGATCTCGCCGATCTCGCCCGGTTCGACTTCGGCGTCCGGGTCCGCGTCGGGCTCGACGATGCGCAGCCGGTGGTTGAGCGCCGGCAGACCCGCCGAGCCCTGTTTCGAGAGCTGGTCCTCCGGGGGCTGGAAGACGCCGGCGGGGCCGATCTCGGTCATCCCGTAGGCCTGAAGGTAGTCCTCACAGAGGTGTTCCCGGCAGTTCTCGAGGACCTGCTCGGGCATCGGGGCCGCGCCGTAGAGGCCGAGCCGGAGCGAGGAGACGTCGACGTCGGTTTCGGCGGCGGCCATCGACAGCGCGTTCCAGGCCGTCGGGGCCGCGAAGAGGAGCGTGACGTCGTACTTCTCGACCGCCTCGAGCGCCGCCCCCGGCTCGAACTCGTGGTGGATGACGCTGGTCGCGCCGCGGTGGACCCGCGGGAAGAGGTTACAGTGGAGTTCGGCGCAGTGATACAGCGGCATCACCGACAGCCCCACGTCGTCGCGGGTCATCCGCCCCTCCGCGATACAGAGGAGGTTGTGTTCGACCATGCTCCGGTGTTCGTGGACGACGCCCTTCGGGCGGCCCGTCGTCCCCGACGTGTAGATGAAGGCGTACACGTCGTCTTCGGCGACGCGAACTGCGGGTTTTTCCGGAGAGCCCGACTCGAGCAGGTCGTAGAACCCGCGGGCGTACTCGGGAGTCGCCTCTCGGTCGTCGTCGATGAACACGTACTCCGAGACGGTCTCGAGGTCGGGTTTCGCGCCCTCGACCGCCTCACGAGTGTCGGCCTCGAACAGCACCAGTTCGGCTTCGGCGTCGTTGACGATGTACTCGATCTCCCCCGCCGGCAGCCGGAAGTTCAGCGGGGTGAAGACGGCGCCGATCTTCGCGCAGGCGTAGACCGTCAGGGCCATCTCGGAGCCGTTGTACAGCACCGTCGCGACCCGGTCGCCCTTCTCGATGCCGGCCTCGAGCAGGGCGTTCGCGAGCCGGTTTACCCGCTCGTCGAACGCCGCGTAGGTCCAGCGCTGGTCCTTGCGCGGATAGACGATCGCGTCCCGGTCGGGGTAGCGCTCGACCGTCCCCTCGAGCGTGTCGCCGATAGTGGGGTGTTCTGACATACCACGGCCTCGTACCACGACCGGACTTATAGTAGTTAGGACGCCGTCAGCGGCCGTCGCTCGACGGATCCGTCTCGTCAGGATAGAGAGTCGCGACAACAGGGCCGCGGTGGCCCGGGTGGGACTCTGTAACTCAGTGGCTAGCTGAAGCCGCCTCCCACGAACGTCTGTGTTAACAACCCGCACGGAGAGTTATGAGTGTACCGGCTGGGTTCGTCCCTCGAGCGGGGAAAGAAAGAGCGGGCGTCGTTCAGTTTCTGGACGATCGACGTGGCCGGCAACGGAACGTCGTGACTCGCGTGCGTTTCGGGAACGTGGCCTATTCGCGTGAAACCGCAGGATCTCCAACCCGAGCCGTCGGTCAATCACTCTAATAAGTAGACACCAGACGACGACCAACTGTAGTAGTCGATGACAACATCCACTGCTCCGTATGCTACCGCCAAGACCACCGCTGCACAAATCGCGAATAAGATCAATCCGATAGATATGAAATACGCGAGGGTTTCGGAGTCCATACCAATGGATCGGAGACGGTTTGATAAAAACATGGTGACGAGCCATCTCTGAAACACTCTCTCGAGGGCGGCGTTCGATCTGTGTGCCACGCAATTTCCCTACCTCAGGGGGCGCTACGGGTTAGTTCGAAACAACCGATACTCTCCCCGAGCAAGACAGCCAACCAGCGTAGCGCCACCCCCTCAAAATCGCGGAATCACTACCTCACAACGGCCGCGCAACGATCCCGAGGTGATCCGCGTGATACCGCTCGAGTCGCTTTGCCTCCACAACCTCGTACTCCTCTTCCAACTCCACTCGCACGTCCTCGAACACGGCCTCGGGTTCTCGAGTCACGTCCTCGCTCCGTGCTTTCACGGCCAACAGTAACCGCCCATCATCAGCCAAGAAGCGCCGATTCTCGAGCGCCACTCGCGCCTGCCCGCGCGTCGCCACGTCCTGCACGATGACGTCGACGTCGGACTCCACGACGTGGGCGTAGCGCTCCGGCTTGCGGGCGTCCTTCAGCAGCGGAAAGAGCCGGTCGCGAGACTCCGCGGCCTCGAGCAGGTCCCGGGCCGGCCGCGCGGCGAACTCGACGGCGTAGGTCGGGCCGGCGAAGTCGGCGACGTGGCTCACGGTCGTCCCGCTTGCAGCCCCCAGATAGAGGACCGTCTCGCCGCCCGCGAGGCCGGTGTCCATGCCGAGTTCGAGCATCGCGCCGAGCTTGGATCGGTTCGGGTTCCACGCGCGCCACTCCCCGTCGGTGGGCTCGCCGTAGACGGGCTCGCCTCGAGTTGCGAGGCGCTCGGTGCCGTCGAACTGGCGGCGCTGGACCCCCGCCGGAAGGGACTCACTCATCGTCGGCCCCTCCGTCGGTCGCCGGATCGTCTCCGCCGTCGCCGTCCGTGTTCCGGGCCTGGATCGTCTCGATCCGCTCGGCGAGTTCGGCCTCGAGTTCGGGTTTCAGTTCGCCCGAATAGTGGTCGACGCGAGCGGCGATGGCGAGTTTCCCCGCCACCGCGCGCGCCGCGGAGCCGCGCTCGTCGGGGTGGGTCCCCCGCACCGCGTCGTGGGTGTAGATGATCCCGTGCTTGGGCGAAGGCGCGTGTCCCCGCAGGTGGGCAAAGAGGGCGTCCTCCGCGCCCAGCACCTGGACCGTGCCGCTGGGTTTCTTCGCGAGTTCCTCGAGGCCGCCGGCCAGCGAGATCAGCCGCGCCGCCAGCACGGGGTCGGCCAGCGCCGCGAGGTTCGGCGCGACGGCCGGCGCCCGCCGCTGGACGAACTCGCGGAGGTCGTCGGCCTCGTCCGCGAGGTCGGCCACCCGTTCGGCCAGCGAGCGCACGGCGGGCCCCTCGAGGTCGTCATCGGCCCCGTCGTCCGCCAGTTTTCGCGCATACTCGACGCCGGTTCCGGCGTCGGGGTCGATCGTGCCGGCCCACTCGGCCAGGCGCTCTGCGAGTTCGTTTGCCGTTCGATCGCAGTCGTCCATCGCCCGCACCGCGTGGACGAGCTGGCGGTCGTCGGCGCGCTCGCGTTCGGTCACCGCCGTTCGAGTCGCCGCGGTCGTCGCCTCGCGGAGGGCGTCGTAGTACTCGTCGGTATCGCCTGCGAACCCCGCCTCGACCGCGAGGGCCGGCCAGTCGCGGGGCTCGTCGGCGCTTCCCTCGCGGACCGCGGTCGCCGTCGCGTCGGGATCGTCGCGGTCCCCGGCCGCGAACCACCCGTCCGTCTCACTCATGGCGAGTCGTTCCGGGCGCGGGCGATTAAAGCCCCCGTTCGCGGTCGCGCCGATCAGAACCGCAAAAGGTGCGGGATCAGACGCCGAACGTCGCTCGCAGCATGTCCCGGGTCCCGGGCCCGAGGCCGACGGCGACGACGGTGATCATGAGCAAGACGGCATAGCGCGGGCTGTCCTCGAAGACCGTCTCGTCGAAGATCCAGATGACGAAGACGGCGGCGGCGAGTTTCACCAGCAGGAACGGCCACGCGGAGCCGGTCGCCGACACCACGCCCGCGGGCAACACGTCCGCGGTCGTGTTGGCGATCGCCCGGTTGATCGGGTGTTTCGGGACGAGGTTGGCCGGGAGGCCGAACGTCGTCGCCCAGTCGAGGCCGACCACGTTCGCGACCCCGTCGACCGCGTGGGCCCAGATGACCACGACTCCCATGTACCGGGTGCCGCGGTTCAGTTCCGGCGCGTACGTTTCGATCCCGACCCAGGTGATCGCCGTCGCGACGGTCGCGCCGACGAGGACGACCAGCGGGATCAGCGGATAGAACTCAGCGTAGGGCTCCGTCGCCGCCGTGTAGGCCAGGTAGGCGACCGTGGCCGTCAGGATGGCGGTCCCGATCCCGGCCAGCGGGTACTCGTAGCCCGAGACGTAGTCGTTGCGCTCGAGCCAGACCGAGGTCACGACCGCGCCGAGCGCGATGAAGAAGACGGTGAAGTAGATCAGCGGGCTGATGATGAGCCCCGACCACGGCAGGTCGATGGCCATCTGGCCGGTGTACTCGTAGGCGGCGGCGTTGGCGTCCTCGACGACCCGCAGGGCCCCGCCGAAGAGCATGAACGGGAACAGGGCGAAAAAGCCCGCGCGGTAGCGCTCGATCTCGAGCCGGCGCACGAGGAAGATGATCCCGATCAGAAACAGGACCAGCGTGGGGATGTAGCCGGCGTAGGAGACGAACGTGTAGCCGGGCTCGGCCGTCGGTCCGGCGTCGGTGGCGGCCTCGGTACAGGGAATCTGTTCGCCGCCGGCCCAGGCGACGCAGTTCCAGCTGTGTGCGTCGGCGACGACTGGGCCCCAGAAGTACTGCCAGATGAACTCGACGTACACCCGCTGGGGGAAAAGTACCGCCCCGAGGGCGATGGCGGCCGCGAGCGTGGCGACGGTCGCGGCCCAGACGCGCTCGGCCCCGAACCGGTCGATGACATCGTCCATACCGGAACCCGTAGTGGGGGGCGCTTACCGTTTCCGATTTCAACCCGCGTGACACTCTCGACCGCCGTCGCCGAGCGCCGTCAGACGGACCGTCGTGAGTCGTTTCCGATGCAACCGCGACCGTCCGCGGTTACACCGTAAATCGGCACAACAGCCCGTATCAGTCGTCGATCGCCCGAGCAGCCGCGAGCACCTCGTCGTGAACCGCGCCGTTCGAGGCGACCAGCCCCTCGCTGTCGTGTCGCCAGCGATCCCCCGCGAGGTCGGTGACGACGCCGCCGGCCTCCCGGACCATGCCGACGCCCGCGACGGTGTCCCAGGGGTTGGCCCGCAGGTTGGTCAGCGTCCCCTCGAGCGCGCCCGAGGCGACCATCGCCAGCTCGAGCTGGGCGCAGCCGTACCGGCGCATGTCGTCGAACCGGTGAACGACCTCGCGAGCGGCGGCGGCGTACTGGTCACGCCGGTCGCGGTCCCACCAGAACGTCGGGCAGACGGTGGCGGCCGCGGGATCGCCGCAGTCGCTGACCGACAGGGGGTCGCCGTTGCGGGAGGCCCCGTTAGAACCGAACCGGTAGGCGTCCCCGAGCGCCGGGCAGTCGAACGCGGCGGCGACCGGCTCGCCGTCGATCACGGCCGCGACGGCGGTGCCGAACGCCCGTGCCCCGTCGACGTAGTTGTTCGTCCCGTCGATGGGATCGACGATCCAGGCCGGCCCCGACTCGGTGACCTCCTTCAGCGCGCCGTCCTCCTCGCCGACGACGGGATCGTCGGGGAACGACTCGCGGATCGTCTCGATGACCCGCTCTTGTGCGTCGCGGTCGACCTGCGTGACGACGTCGGTCTCGCGCTCTTTCGACTCGATCTCGAGGTCGGTCCGGAACGAGTCCGCCGCGACGGCGGCTCCCGCCTCGGCCGCGCGAACCGCGACGGCCTCGCGGCCGGACTGGGCTTCGCTCATGTCCGGTTTCGGTGCCCGCGGCGGAAAAGTGGTCGTGGTGTCGCCCGACTCCGTCCCTCGCGGACGAGACGGCGCACGCGCCGCTCGTTCGGAAGCCCGCGAGAGCCGACGGACCGCTCGCTGTCCGGTTCGTCGGTCGGCAGAAGTTTGCGAGGGCAAGACGCTCCGTCTTGCCGCGCACTGTGGTGAGTGCGAGGGGAGGGGATCGAACCCACGAACTCCTACGAGAGCGGATCTTGAGTCCGCCGCCGTTGACCGCTTGGCTACCCTCGCACGCGTTTCCTACTGCGGCTGCCGCGGGGTTAAATCGTCCGATTCGGGTCGGCGGTGTCCGAAAACAGACCGTTTCCGGTCCGTTCCCGTCGGCAGGAGACGACCGCGAGGGATGGCCCGACTCAGGCCGCCCGCGTCTCGAGGTCGGACTCGGTATAGCGCCGGTCGCAGTTCGCACACTGGTAGTCGCCCTCGACGTGGGCGTAGAGGCGTTCCCCGCAGTGCCGGCAGCGGCCGTAGGGATGCTCCATACTGCCATGTAAGTGCTCACATCGGAATAAAGGCGCTGCTTACACACGTCGTCTCGGGTGACCGACGGACGTTTCCGGCGCTCGGTCGTTCGATCGGACATGGACGACCACACCCAGGACCCGACGGTCGGACCGCCCGCCGGCTCCCCGACCGGCTGGGATCCCGAGGCCGGTCGCTGGGACCACGCCACGCTCCGCCGGGCGACGGTCCACGGCGTCGCGCTCTACAACTCGGGCGCGTACCACGAGTCACACGACTGCTTCGAGGCGGAATGGTACAATTACGGGCGCGGCTCCGCCGAGAGCGCCTTCTGTCACGGACTCGTGCAGGTCGCAGCCGGCGCCTACAAGCACTTCGATTTCGGAAACGACGACGGGATGCGGAGCCTGTTCGAGACCGCGCTGCAGTACCTCCACGGCGTGGCGAACGACTACTACGGCGTCGACCTCCTCGCCGTCCGGACGACGCTGACCAACGCCCTCGAGGATCCCGCCGTTCTCGAGGGCTGGCAAATCGAAGTCGACGGGGAATCCCCGATCGCCACCGACGCCGACTTCGCGTACGCCGCGGGCCTCGAGGAGTAGCGCCGGTCACTCGATTCCCCATCGATGAACAGTCTTCGCGGACGTCAGTAAATCAGTTCGTTCGCGAGGCGGCTCGATCTCCGAGCCAGAGGGCAGACCCGAGGACGATCGCGACGACCAGCGCGGTGAACGCAGCGCCCTGTGTCGCGTGCAGCCCCGAAACGGCGAGAGTCACGACGTAGGTGGCCGCAACCACGATGCCGAGCCCAACCCACTTCTGACGACCAGAGAGCATAGCGGACGGTCGTCGTCGCGCCCGATTACGGCTGGGGCTTCGAAAGAAAGGGTCGGTCGGTGACCGACCGAGCTAACATATATCACGGTCCGTGTCGTTCTCCCGGTATGTCATCCGAGACGAACCTCACGCGGCTTCCCGCGACGACCCTCGCGGCTCGCATCCGGGACGGCGACGTCACGGCGACCGAAGCGGTCGAGGCCCACCTCGAGCGGATCGACGAGCGCGACGACGATATCAACGCCTTCGTCACGGTCTGTGCCGACGAGGCGCGCGAGGCGGCCGCCGAGGCCGACCGCGCGCTCGAGGACGGTGCGGACGTGGGACCGCTCCACGGCGTCCCGCTCGCGCTGAAGGACCTCGGCTCGCTGAAGGCCGGCGTCCGGCACACCTACGGGTCGGCGCTGTTCGCCGACCACGTCGCCGACCGGACCTCGGCGATCGTCGAGCGGCTCGAGGACGCCGGCGCGATCGTGATCGGGAAGACGAACACGCCCGAGTTGGGCCACAAGGGAACGACCGACAACGAGCTGATCGGGGCGACCGCGTCGCCGATCGATCCCGAACTGAACGCCGGCGGCTCCTCCGGGGGCTCGGCGGCGGCGCTGGCGGCCGGGATGGCCCCGATCGCGACCGGCAGCGACGCGGGCGGTTCCCTACGTATTCCCGCGGCGGCCTGCGGCGTCTACGGGTTCAAACCGACGTTCGGGCTGGTGCCGGACGACGGCCGACCGAGCGCGTTCGGGCGCGAACTCCAGCACACGACGAAGGGACCGATGACCCGAAGCGTCGCCGACGCCGCCCTGTTGCTGTCGATCATGGCCGGTCCCCACCCCGACGATCCCAACAGCGTCCCCGTCGAGATCGACTATCGGGGGGCCGTCGAGCGACCGATCGACGACTACCGGATCGCTTACAGCCCCGACCTCGACGTCTTTCCGGTCGCCGACGAGGTGCGGACGGTCGTCGACGACGCGGTGACCGCACTCGCGGACGCGGGCGCGACCGTCGAGGAGATCGGCCTCGAGCACGGCTACTCGATGGCCGAGTTGAGCGAGGCAGCGATGCCGGCGTACACGACCTCCGTCCTCGAGAGCGCGACGGTCGTGGAGGAGGCCCACGGCGTCGACTTCCGCGAGCGAGCCGACGAGGTCTCGGACAGCCTGCTGGCGATGTTACACGTCGCCGACGACCACGGCCCCGCGGACGTGGCCCGGTCGGGGATCGTCCGGACGGGAGTGTACGACGCCGTCCAGGACGTGCTGGCCGACTACGACCTGCTCGTGGCGCCGACGCTCTCGCGGGCCGATCTCGATCTCCACGCCGACCTCGGCGCGGAGGCCTGGGAGTGGCCCATGACCTGGCCGTTCAACTGGACCGGCCACCCCGTCGCCTCCGCCCCCGCCGGGCTGACCGGCCGTGGCGGCCCCGTCGGCCTGCAACTGATCGGTCGCCGCTTCGACGACGACGACGTCCTCGCGGCGAGCGCCGCCCTCGAGCGCGAGCGCCCGTGGGACGGCCTTTACGACTAGTTCGCGGCGGCCTCAGGTCGGTTCGAACCGCTGTGCCGTCGGGAGCGCCCAGTCGTACGCGACCGCGGCCAGCCGGGTTCCGACCGTGATCGCGGCGCAGGCGGCCGCGGCGGCGGTTCCCGACGCGCCGAGGGTCGTCGCGACCCAGTAGGTCGTCCCGCCCAGCACGGCGCAGCTCGCGTAGAAGTCCTCGAACAGGATGAACGGCGGACGGTCCAGCAGGACGTCCGCGATCGCGCCCCCGCCGACGGCGTTGATCGTCGCGATGACGACGACGCCGAAGTTCGAGACGCCGGCCCCGGACGCGACGATGGCCCCTGCCGTGGTGAACGCGGCGAGGCCGACGGCGTCCGAGACGAGCGTGACCGGGTGATCGTCCGGCGACTCGAGGGCGATGCTGAGCCCGATCGCCAGGGCGACGCCGAACAGACCGAGGCCGATCTCGGAGGGATCGCTCAGCGCGAGCGGGACGCGGTCGACGAGGAGGTCGCGCGTCGCGCCGCCGGCGAACGCCGTGGCGAGCCCGACGACCGCGATCCCGAACAGGTCGTACTCCTCGCGGATCGCCTTGCTCGCGCCGACGAGCGCGAACGCGACCAGCCCGATCGCGTTCATCGCGGCGAACGGATCGGCGAACAGCGCGGTAGCGACGTCCCGTATCACGAGGGAGTTTCGGATCGGAACGGCCTTGAGCGCTACGCATCGCTCGTTCTTCCGGTCCGTCGACGTTATTTGACCCGATCACGAGCCGCCACCCGAACCGCTCTCCGCAACCCAAACCCATTTTCGCTCGCTGGCCCATCGCTCGCACATGGGAACGAACGACGCTGACGCGATCGCACCCGGAACGTGTCCGACGGCGAACGGCATGCCGATGCTCGGCCTCGGCACCTGGCAGAACGACGACCCCGAGCAGTGCGCCGAGAGCGTCCGCACGGCCCTCGAGATGGGCTATCGCCACATCGACACCGCACAGGTCTACGACAACGAGGAGGCGGTCGGCGAGGGGATCGCCGCCGCCGACGTCGACCGCGAGGACGTGTTCCTCGCGACCAAGATCTGGATCTCGAACCTCGAACACGACGACGTCCTCGAGACGGCCCGGGCGAGCCTCGACCGGCTCGGCGTCGACTACGTCGACCTGCTCTACGTCCACTGGCCGTCCGGCGAGTACGATCCCGAGGAGACTCTCTCGGCCCTCTCGGAGCTGTACGACGAGGGGCTGATCGAGAACGTCGGCGTGAGCAACTTCCTTCCGGAAGACCTCGAGGTGGCCGTCGACGTCTGCGACGCGCCGATCCTCGCGAATCAGGTCGAACTCCACCCGCTGCTGCCTCAGGAGCGGATCCGGGAGGCCTGCGACAACTACGATATCGAGGTCGTCGGCTACTCGCCGCTGGCCCGCGGGCAGGTGTTCGACCAGCCCGAGATCCAGGACGTCGCCGAGAAACACGGCGTCACCGAGGCGCAGGTCAGCCTCGCCTGGGCCCGCGAGAAGGGCGTCACGACGATCCCGAAGGCGACGGGCGAGGACCACATCGGCGACAACTGGGCCTCGCTGACGGTGGAGCTCGACCGGGAGGATGTGAACGAGATCGACGCCATCGACGAGACGAGCCGCGAGGTCGACCCCGACTTCGCGCCCTGGAACTGATCGGATCCGCGGTCGCGAGTCGCGTTTTTTCCGTCCGGGACCGACCTGTCGTCCGCGAAGAAAGAGAAGGAAAGTTTACGGTACGCCGGCTTTTTGGCTCGCGTATGTCTACCCGCTCACGAAGCGGTGGCGGCGGTGGGCTCGTCGGCGCGGTCAGAGCCGACGTCCAGCGGTTACACGGGGCCTGGATGGAGATCGTCTTCCCCAGGCAGCGCGGCCGCGGCCACTCCGTCATGGGCAAGTGGCAACCCGAGAGCCTCCCGCAGAAGGTGGCCTACCATGGCTGGAGCGCGCTCGGGGTCGTCGGCTTGCTCCTCCTCTATCCGCTCACCGTCCTCGGTCTCGCGACCCGCTACTACGCGGCGAAACTCGACTCGACGCGGACCCGCCTGGGCATCGTCGGCGTCACCGGCATCGCCCTGCTCGGCTGGGGCCTCCTAACGATCGCCTGGGGAGCGATGTCGTACATGGAACGGGTCGACATCCCCCTCGACGCGGTGCTCGCGGTCGCGGCGGCCAGCGGCGTCGCGACGGTCGCGACCGCGCTCGCCGCGTCGGCGACGAAAGCCGGCGGCCGCGCGACGACGGTCGTCTTCGCCTACCCCTTCGCGATGACGGCGCTGTTCCTGCCGCCGGTCGTCGCCGCGCTGGTCACGCCGTCGCTCCATCCGTACGTCCTCGACCCCAGCTACGAGTTCGCCGTCTGGGCGCTCGACAACGTGTTGGTCGTCGGCGGCCTCAACGACGTCCTCCGGAGCAACTTCACGCTCGAGGGGGCGGCCTACGCGGGGATGTGGCTCGGCCTCTCGTTCCCGCTGGGCTGGTTCTTCGGGAGCGTCGTCGCGCTGGCGAACCTCGTTCGCCCGTCGCAGTAGCGTCGGTTCTTCTCGATTCGTTCCCGGTGAACGGACTGCCGATTCCCGATACCATTAGGAGCCCCCCTCCTAACGCCCGCACATGGAGTTCGATTTGACGAAGACGGCGGTCGCGTTTCTGGTGGTAATCGCAGTCGGCGTCGGTGGCCTGGTCGCCGCGCCGATGATGGCGACTGACACCGTCCTGATGATGGTCGCGCCGTCGATGATCGTCTTCGGGTTGATCATGCTGGGGATCGGCGTCAAACACGGCGAGTACCGGGCGACGCGCTGATCGGTTCGGCCGATCGCGACCCGAACCGGAGACGACTTCTCTCAGCCGGCGTCCGCTCGAGCCCCGAACGCGTCCGCTCCGTCGGTCTCGAGCGCCCGCATGGCGAGCCAGCAGTTCGTGAGCGGGTGGTAGCCGGGCTCGACCGCCGGTCCGTGGTTCGGGCCGTCGCGGTCGTGCTCGCGCGTGAGCCGTTCGTACCAGTTACCGTAGCGTCGGTCGATCAGGTGGGTCCCCGCGTACTCCCAGAGTCGATCGTACCACTCGAGGAAGTCCGTCGACCGTCCGTCGCCGTCGTCGGCCCGGCACAACAGCGCGCTCGCGCCGATCGCCTCGGCGTGGACCCAGCCGTACTTGTCGGCGACGATCGGCTCCCCGTCGTCGGAGACGGTGTAGTAGAGGCCGCCGTGTTCGTCGTCCCAGCCCAGGTCGACGGCGGCGTCGAAGAGCGCTCGAGCGCGCTCGAGGGGCCAGTCGTCGGGACGGTGTGTCGCCAACAGCGCCAGCAGCTTGGCCCACTCGGCGTGGTGTCCGGGCTGGTATCCCGGCGGCCGGAACCGGTGGCGCGGGCTGTCCTCGTTGTACGAGAAATCCGGCTCCCAGGATTCGGTGTAGTGCTCCCAGAGGAGCCCGTCGGTCGTCGCGGTACCGTCCCGCGTCACCCGGTCGGCCACGGTGTACGCCCGCTCGAGGAACCGGTCCGAACCCGTAGCCTCGTAGGCGGCGAGCAGGGCCTCGCAGGCGTGCATGTTCGCGTTCTGCCCGCGGTAGGACTCGAG
>SDGW01000010.1_pt1 | contig 70594 bp, 72 predicted proteins | sample 2873831 | NCBI WGS metagenome assembly SDGW01 (sample SAMN08132700, study PRJNA421101) | hypersaline lake metagenome | isolation source: celular fraction 0.22 microns magnesium sulfate-rich crust from ephemeral... | place: Spain: Penahueca Lagoon, Toledo | collected 2011-07 | reverse complement strand
CCGCTACAATCCCGACTCAATGAACGCTCGACATCGGATACGCGGTCCACCGGACTGGTCGAAAGTAACCGGGCCTCGTCCGCCACGATCGCCACCGTCGCGAGTGCGTCAACGGGGTGATCACACGTGAGCGCCGACGAGGAACTCGCGAAGGACCTCGGACTCCTCTCGGCGATCACGATCGGTATCGGGACGATGATCGGCGCGGGGATCTTCGTGCTCCCGGGGACGGCCGTAGCACGAGCGGGCCCGCTCGCGGCTGCAACCTTCGTCATCGGTGGCGTGACCGCGCTGTTTACGGCCCTGTCGGCCTCCGAACTGGGGACGGCGATGCCCAAGTCCGGCGGCGCGTACTTCTACATCAATCGGGCGCTCGGCCCGCTGTTCGGCTCGATCAGCGGCTGGGCCAACTGGCTCGGGCTCGCCTTCGCCTCCGCGTTCTACATGTACGGCTTCGGCGAGTACGTCAACCAGCTCGTGGGCGTGCCGGCGATCGGGCTCGGCCCCGTCACGATCTCGGCCGCCCAGACTATCGGCCTCGTCGGCGCAGCGCTCTTCATCGCCGTCAACTACATGGGCGCGAAGGAGACCGGCGGCCTCCAGATCGGGATCGTCCTCACGCTGCTTGCCATCCTGGGGACGTTCACGATCGTCGGCCTCCTGAACGCCGACCTCGAGTCGCTGCGACCGCTCGCCCCCGAGGGAACGACCGGCGAGGTGCTTCCGGTGACCGCCATCGTCTTCGTCTCCTATCTCGGCTTCGTCCAGATCACCTCCGTCGCCGAGGAGATCAAGAACCCCGGCCGGAACCTCCCGCTGGCGGTCATCGGCTCGGTCGTCATCGTGACCGTCGTCTACGCCCTCTTCCTGCTGGTTCTGCTCGCGGCGGTCCCGAACGAGCTCGTGGCGAACAACGACACCGCCGTCGTCGAGGCCGCCGAACTGCTGTTCGGTCAGTACAGCGTCTTCGGCTTCGGGCTGGGAGCGCTCGGCTGGGGGCTGCTCCTGCTGGGCGGCCTGCTCGCGACGGCCTCGAGCGCCAACGCCTCGATCCTCTCCTCCTCGCGGATCAACTTCGCGATGGGCCGGGAGAAGATCATCTCGCCGTCGGTCAACGAGATCCACCCCCGCTTTGGCACGCCGTACAAGTCGATCCTGATCACCGGCTCGCTGATCGTCGCCTTCCTGCTCTTTGGCAACCTCGAGATCCTCTCGACGGCCGGCTCGGTGTTGCACCTGATCGTCTACGGCCTCCTGAACATCGCGCTGATCGTCATGCGGGAGGCCGAGCCGGCCGACTACGATCCGGACTTCGAGGTGCCGCTGTACCCGATCGTGCCGATCGTCGGGACGATCTCGTCGTTCGCCCTGATCGCTTACATCGAGCCGTTCGTGATCCTGCTGTCGGCGGCGCTGGTCGTCTTCGCGGGCGCGTGGTACCTGTTCTACGCCCGCCAGCGGGTCGAGAGCGCCGGCGTCTTCGCCGGCTGGATCCTCGATCGCTCCGATGAGATGCCCGACGCCGCGGTCGCCGCGGCCGACACCGTCCGTCCCGACGCCGCCAAGGCGGCCGACGCGGGCGCGACCGGCGACGACTTCCGCGTGATGGTCCCGCTGGCCAACCCCCGGACCGAGAAGGAACTCATCACGCTCGCCGGGGCCATCGCGAAGCAACGCGGCGGCACCGTCCACGCGGTCCACATCGTCCAGGTGCCCGACCAGACGCCGCTGGCACGCGCCGAGGAGAACGACCGCCTCGACGCCGAGTCCAAGAAGCTGCTCGAGCAGGCCCGGACCGACGCCGAGACGTTCGGCGCGCCCGTCGAGACCCACACCGTCCTCTCGCACCGCTCGTTCGAGGAGGTCTTCGACGCCGCCCGCGCCTTCGAGGCCGATCAGGTCGTCATGGGCTGGGGGCCGACCGCACACGGTCGCGCCGAGTCCCGCATCGACGAACTGACCCACGACCTCCCCTGTGACTTCCTCGTGCTGAAAGAGCGGGGCTTCGATCCGTCCCGCATCCTCGTGCCGACCGCCGGCGGCCCCGATTCGACGCTGAGCGCCGACGTCGTCCGACTGCTCCGCGAGGAGTTCGATTCCGAGGTGACGCTGTTGCACGTCCTCTCGAACGGCGAGTCCCGCGAGGAGGGCGAGCAGTTCCTCGAGGAGTGGGCTGCCGAGAACGACCTCGCCGACGCCGAGTTACGTATCGAGGACGGCGACGTCGAGACGGCCATCGCCGAGGCCGCGACGGAGGCAACGCTGGTCGTCATCGGCGCGACCGGCAAGGGCCTGCTCTCGCGGATCGTCCGCGGCTCGCTGGTACTCGACGTCCTCGAGGACATCGAGTGTTCGGTACTGATGGCCGAACGGGCCCGCGAGCGGTCCATGCGCGAGCGGTTGCTGGGTCGCGAAGAAGACTGAACGGCGGATTCGCCACCAACGACGTCCCGGCCGGACGCCCGTCACCGCTCGCGAAACGGAGGAACCCTCTTGTCAGTCGCGTCCCCAGTAGCGGCTATGATCCCGCCGATCGCGAACCGGTTCGTCGCGGGAGAGTCCCCCGCCGAGGCGCTCGCACACGTCCGGCGACTGAACGAGCGCGGCGTCGACGGCATCGTCAACCTGCTCGGCGAACACTACGACGATCGGACGGCGGTCGCCGACGACGCAGCCGAATACCGGCGCCTCGTCGCCGACATCGCGGGCTCGAGGCTGGGGGGCTGCATCTCCGTCAAGCCCTCGCAGCTGGGGCTGGATATCGGCGAGGACGTGTTCCGGCGGGAGCTGGCGGAGATCGTCGCCGCCGCGGCCGAACGGGACGTCTTCGTCTGGATCGACATGGAAGACCACACGACGACCGACGCGACGCTGGACGCGTTCGAGGCGATCGCCCGCGACCGAGGCGGCGGGGTGGGCGTCTGCCTGCAGGCGAACCTCCGGCGGACCCGGGCCGACCTCGAGCGGCTCGCCGACGTTCCCGGCAAGATCCGGCTGGTCAAGGGAGCCTACGATCCGCCGAGCGACGTGGCCTATATTGATTCCGCGCGCGTGGATCAGGAGTACCGGACCCTGCTCGAGGCGGCGTTCGAGCGCTACGACGGCGGGATCGCAGTGGGTAGCCACGACCCGGCGATGATCGAACACGCGACGGCGTTACACGACCGCTACGGCACCGACTTCGAGATCCAGATGCTCATGGGCGTCCGCGAGGACGTCCAGTACGAACTGGCCGACGAGTACCCCGTCTGGCAGTACGTCCCCTACGGCGACCGCTGGCTGTCGTACTTCTACCGCCGAATCGCCGAGCGAAAGGCGAACCTCCGGTTCGCGTTACGGGCCGTCCTGAGCGGCTGATCCGGCGGCCCCCGACGGTCGAGTACGGCGGTCGTCGCGACCGGGTGGCCCGCCACGTTCCCGGTTCGGTATTCAAGCCCGACGCTGAAGTCGTTCGGCGTACGGAGTCGACACGATGGCGGGTGCACTCGAGCAAGCGATGCGGTACTATCCGTACGTCTTCCACCCGATCACGGTCGTCGGCGGTGGGACCCTCCTGCTCGTCTACGACGAGTGGGATCGACAGGACGCGACGCGGTCGACGCTGTGGCGACGGATCGCCGGCTTCCTCGGCGCGGGCCTCCTCGCGCTCGTTCCCACGGTGGCGTACTTCGGCGTCGTCGGGGCCAATCCGATCCAGGCCACGGTCGGCAACGACTGGACGATGGACGCGCTGGTCGCGGCCGGCCTCTTCATCGGGGGCGCAACGACGTGGTACCTGTGGCGACGCTTCGACTGGGGATCGATCGTCCCGGGTGCGATGGTCGCACTCGTCGCCGTGACGGTGCCGTACAGCCTGCTCTCGCCGTTCTGGAACATCTCGGGGCACGTCATCATCTCGCTCATGCCGGTACTCTACGTCGTCCTCGTCGCACGGCGGTACTGGCCGCTGCTCGCCGTCCCCGTCGTGATGGTTCCGAACCGAATCGTTTTGGACGCCCACACGTGGGCGCAGTCGATCGGCGGCTTCCTCGTCGCTGCGACCATCACGATCGGCCTGTACTGGCGACAGAACGACAGGTCCCTCCGACCGAATCCCGCGACGACCACCCTGCTTGACTGATCGAGCGGCGGCGCTGCCTCAAGTACGGGAAAGCGCCGCAAAGCCGCCTCCGCCGACGAGGTCCACGTATTCGAGATCAAAGGATAGTATAAAGGCGAACGGGTTCATCGTGGGGAACATATGACGACGACGCTCGGTACGGCGAGCGCGGGGCCCGGCGAGATCGATACGGGCCGTCTCGAGGTCGGCGAGACGCGGGATGGCAGCCCGTTCGGACTGCCCGTGGCCGTGGTCAACGGCGCGAAGTCGGGGAAAACCCTCTACATGCAGGCGGCGAGCGACGGGGACGAACTCAATGGCGTCGGCGTCGTCCAGCGGGTCGTGCCGCGACTGGACCCCGCCGAACTCTCGGGGACGATCCTGATCGTGGGAATCGTCAACTACCACGCGTTTCAGGTGGCCGAACACCGCAACCCGATCGACGACACGAAGATGAACAGGGCCTACCCGGGCAACGAGGGCGGCACCTCGAGCGAGCGGATCGCGGCCGCGACCTTCGAGTCCGCCTCCCGGGCGGACCTGATCCTCGATCTCCACCAGGGGTCGACCAGCCGGATGCTCGACGAGGTCCGGGTCCGCTGTGGCAAGCGCCACCGGCTCCACGACCAGTGTCTCGAGCTGGCGAAGGCCTTCGGCTGCGGCTACGTCCTCGACCAGAAGGGGCCGGACGGCCAACTGGCCCGCGCGGCCCCCGACGAGGGGATCCCGACTGTCGACCCCGAACTCGGCGGAGCCGTCGGCTGGGACGAGGAGAGCGTTCGGAAGGGCGTCGCGGGCGTGTTCAACGTCCTCCGGTACTACGACTTCCTCGAGGAGGGCCACTCGCCCGAGAGGCAGACGCGCGCGAAGGGGTTCGAGCAGTACGGGGCTCCCTCGGGGGGGCTCATCACCCTGCAAAAGGACCTCGGCGATCGCGTCCGACCCGGCGAGGCGCTGTTCGAGGTGACGACTCCCTTCGGCGAACCGAAATCGGAGGTGACCGCCGACAGCGAGGGCATCCTCTGGCGGGCCAGACGGCTCCCCCAGGTCGCGACCGGCGAGTACGTCTGCTCGGTCGGCACCGACGTCGACGAGTACTGACATGGCGGCCGATCTCACCTGCCCCGACTGCGGGGCCGTCTACGAGGCCGGACCGGACGAGCCCTGGCGCTGTGGCTGCGGCCACGCGCTCGAGTTCGACGAGCGACCGCACCCGCAGGGAGATCCGCTCCCGTTACACAACCTCGACACGACCGACGGGCTCTGGACGTTCTTCGAGTTCCTCCCGATCGAACAGCACGTCACCTTCCACGAGGGGTTCACGCCGCTGGTCGAGGCCCCCGACTGGGACGCGCAGTTCAAACTCGAGTACGTCTTCCCGACGGGGTCGTTCAAGGACCGGGGCGCGACGACGACGCTCTCGCGGGCGGTCGAACTCGGCGTCGAGAAGGTCATCGAGGACTCCTCGGGCAACGCCGGCGCGTCGATCGCGACCTACGCCGCGCGGGCGGGTCTGGACGCGGACGTCTACGTCCCCGCGGACGTCAACCAGTCCAAGCTGATGACGATCCAGCGGGCCGACGCGCGCCCGGTTCGGATCGAGGGGGGCCGGGAGGAGGTCACCGCGGCCTGTCACCGGGCCGTCGAGGGCGACGGGGAGCGCGACGCGCCATACCAGACCGGCGACGGCTGGTACGCCAGCCACGCCTGGAACCCCGCCTTCTACGCCGGGACGATGACCTTCGCGTTCGAGGTGGCCGCCCAGCAGGGGTGGACCGTCCCCGACGCCGTCGTCCTCCCGATCGGCCACGGGACGCTCTTTCTGGGCGCGTATCGGGGCTTCTCGCTGCTGAACGAGGCCGGCATCGTCGACGGGATGCCCCGGCTGCTCGGCGCACAGGCCGCCGGCTACGCCCCAATCGTCGCCGCGCTCGGCGGCGACACCACCGACGACGACGGCGAGGGGACGACCATCGCCGACGGCATTCAAATTACCGAGCCCGCACGCGGCACCGAGATCCTCGAGGCCATCGAGGAAACCGACGGCGACGCCATCGCTCTCGGCGGGGACCCGATCGAGACCGCGCTCGACCGGCTCCACCGCAACGGCTTCTACGTCGAACCCACCTGCGCGGTCGCGGCGGCGGCCCTCGAGCGGTACCGCGAGGACGGCGTCATCGACGACGGAGAGGACGTCGTCGTCCCGCTGACCGGCAGTGGATTGAAGACCCTTTGAGGACTGTACGGAAACGTCGAGGAATGGTCAGCCGACCGCCGACGTTCTGTCCCGACTGTGGCACCCGTCTCGAGTCGACGAGCGCCGACGACCGCGAGCGGATGCGCTGTCCGGACTGCGAGGCGATCGTCTGGCACAACCCCGTCCCCTGTGCCGGCGTCGCCGTCGTCGACCGCTCCGGGCCCGACCCCGCCGTCCTCTGCGTCGAGCGCGGGGTCCCGCCGGGCGTCGGCGAGTGGACGATCCCCGGCGGCCACATCGAAACGGGCGAGGAGCCGCCCGAAGCGGCCGCCCGCGAACTCGAGGAGGAAACGGGCGTCGCCGTCGATCCGGGCGAGCTCGAGATCCTGGCCGCGTCGGCGATGCCGCCCCGGACGGGCAAACACGTCGTGACGGTCCACTACGTGGCCGATCGGGCCGACGCCGCGGGCGAGCCGGTCGCGGGCAGCGACGCGACGGACGCGAAGTTCTGGACGCCCGCGGCGTTCGACGCCTCTGAGGAGACGTTCCGGCCGGTCCACGAGGAGCGGTTCCGGGAGGCCGCTCGATCTTTCGAGTGACGAATGCGCTGCGGTTCCGTAGCGAGTACACACCTCCGCATGTCGGCTGTCTCAGGCCGATACACCGTCCTCTTTTCTCGAGCAGATATACCGTACCGGAGTACGGGCCTCGCACTCGAGTCCGCTCGGAGACGACGCGAACCGAAACCCGACATCCCTTTACTCCGGCCCTGAATACGGGCGGGTATGTTCCTCGCCCTACGCGCGGAAGTCGAGGACGCCCTCGAGGGGGCGCTCGCCGAACTCGACTTCCCGACGGACGATCTCGGGATCGAAGAACCGCCGGACGACGTCGAGAGCGTGCTGGCCTCGAGCGTCGCCTTCCGGCTGGCCAGTGAGGCGGGCGCGCCGCCGCCGCAGGTCGCCGGACGGGTCGCCGACGAGATCGACGCCGACGAGTTGACCTACGTCTCCGAAGTCCGGACGCAGGGCCCCTATCTCAACTTCCTGCCCGGCGACGCCTACTTCGCGGAGACGCTGTCCGCGGCGACCGACGACGACTACGGCCACCTGCCCGACCGCGAGACGAGCGTCGTCGTCGAACACACCAGCGCGAACCCGACGGGGCCGGTCCACGTCGGCCGCGCGCGGAACCCGATCATCGGCGACGCCGTCGCCAACCTGCTCGAGTACGCCGGCTACGACGTCGATCGCCACTACTACGTCAACGACGCCGGCCGGCAGATGGCCGTCTTCACCTGGGCCTACGAGACCTTCGACGAGGCGGACCTAGAGAGCGAGCCCGAACGCGACCGGAAGGAGTACGACCTCGTGCGCTACTACCGCAAGGGCAACCGGTTCCTCGAGAACGCGCCCGACGAGGAGGTCGAAGCGGCCGAGGCCGAGATCGAGTCGATCATGCAAGGCCTGGAGGCGGGCGACGACGAGGCCTACGAACGGGTCAGCGAAGTCGTCGATCAGGTGCTGGGCGGGATGACCGACTGTCTCGCGCGCCTTCCCGCCGAGTTCGACGAGTTCGTCAAGGAGACCCGATTCATGCGCAACGGCGACACCGACGATCTCGTGGCGCGGCTCAAAGAGCTCGACGAAGCAGTCTACGAGGAGGAGGCCTGGCAGCTCGAACTCGACGAGTACGGGATCGACAAGAACCTCGTCTTCCTGCGCTCGGACGGCACCTCCCTGTACGCCACGCGGGACCTGGCCCACCACGAGTGGAAGTTCGACGAGTACGACCGCGCCGTGACGGTGCTGGGCGAGGACCACAAGCTGCAGGCCCGGCAGCTGAATACGACCCTCGAACTGCTGGACAACGACACCGATCAGCTCCGACAGGTGCTGTACTCCTACGTCAACCTCCCCGAGGGGAAGATGAGCACCCGCCGCGGGACCGGCGTCGACCTGGACGACCTGCTGGACGAGGCGATCGACCGGGCGCGCGAGGAGGTCGAGGACCGGCTGGACGACCGCATCCGCGACGACGAACTCGACGGCGACGACGTCGAGCGCATCGCCCACCAGGTCGGGATCGGCGCCGTCCGGTACGACATCGTCTCGAAACAGCCGACGAAGGCGATCACCTTCGAGTGGGACCGCGCGCTCGACTTCGAGGCCCAGTCCGCGCCGTACGTCCAGTACGTCCACGCCCGTTGCTGTGGCATCCTCGAAGAGGCCGGCCTCGACCCCGAGGTCGACCTCGCGAGCCAGGACGTCGAACTCGAGGCCCTCGAGGCCGACCTGCTCGCGACCGACGCCGAGCGGGACTTACTCGAGACGATCGCGCGGTTCCCGGCGGTCGTCGACGAGGCCGGCGACGACCTCGAGCCGCATCGGATCGCGACCTACACCCGCGAGTTCGCCGATCGGTTCAACGGCTTCTACCGCGAGTGTCCGGTGCTGGCCGACGACGTCGACCCCGACGTTCGGGAGGCTCGACTCGCGCTGGTAGCCGCCTCGAAACACGCGGTCGCGAACGCCCTGTCGATTCTGGGCGTGGCCGCGCCGCGGTCGATGTAAGCGCCGGACCCTGCGGTGCGGTCGCACCGGTGCGGCGTCGGGACGGACCCGCGGCTGGCCGGCGCGTGACCGAAAGAACGACGCGTCCGCACGGCCGACCGCGCTTACTCGTCGGCGGTATCGAGCGCGAGATCGGCGAGTTCGTCCTCGTCGATCTCGTCGTTGATGTACTTGATCGCCCACTGGACGTCGACGTAGAACGACATCACCATCGCGCCGTCCTGCTCGAGGACCCAGGTGACGCTGTTGACTTCGGCCGCGAACGCCTCGGGGTCGGTGATCGCCGCCGCGAGCGTCTCCCCGATGGACCGGAGTTCCGCGCGCAGCACCTCGGGGTCGGTCGTGGTCGTCGTCGCGACGACGTCGACCTCGTCGCCGTCCTTGTTGACGTCCTCGATCGACACCTTCTCGCTGTCGAGTTTCATCGCGTCCGTGTCCATCCCGGGGACGTCGGCGTCGGATTCGTTCCCGTCGTCGGGCTCGCCGTTGTCGCCGTTGCCGCCGTCGGACGGCGACTCGTCGTTGCCATCGTTCGATTCGTCGTCGCCGGTCTCGTCGCTGGAACAGCCGGCGAGGACCGTTGCGAGCGCAGCGCCACTGCCGAGGAGGATCTTTCGTCGCTCCATGGGCGACCCATCGAGAACGTTCGTGATTAGTAATAAGTTCGTTACCCGGTCAGTCACGAGCGACGACTGGTCCGGGTCGAATGGGCGGGCGACACCGCGCAGAGAAGGGACCCACAAACCGATCGAAACGTCGGCTATATCCGTCTGATACCGCCGTAGACGACGTCTGCGTTCCGTATTTCCGTACAGAAGAACGGGCGACGGTAACCGGCCCGTTCCGAGCCGCGGGCCGATACCGACGGCCGACCGCCGGCGGAAGGCACCGGTTACCCGGCGCGTACGGGCCGCCGATCAGGGGTCGGACTCGGCCTCGGTGATCGCACTCGAGACGTCGTCGTGGGCCGCCTCCCGCTCCTCGGTCTCGTCGGTCGCGGCGTCGGCGTCCGCGTCGGGCTCGGAGGCCGCGTCCGTCGCGTCGTCGGTGGCGTCCGCGTCGTCCGCCCCGGTGTCGTCGTCGCTCGGGACGGGAACCTCGACGCCGGTCAGGTCGGCCGCGAGTCGCCGGTAGGCGACGGCCGCCGGGCCGTCGGGTTCGTAGACGACCAGCGGCGTGCCGGCGTAGACGCTGTCCCGGGCCGCCGGGTCCTCGGGGATCGTTCCCAGGAGGGGGACCTCGAGGCGGTCGGCGAGGTCCGCGTGGGAGACGTCGCCGTCGGGCCGGGTCCGGGTCAGGACGAGGCCCGCGACCTCGCCGCCGGAGCGGTCGGTCAGTTCGACGGTCTTTTTCGTGTCGTGGATGGCGGCGGGTTCGGGCGTCGAGACGAGGACGACGGCGTCGGCCAGGCCGAGCGGCAGGACGGTTTCGTGACTGATGCCGGCCCCGACGTCGAGCAGGACGTAGTCGAAGCGCGAGCGGAGGTCGTCGACGACCTCGCGCAGCCCCTCGGGGGTGGTCTCGGCGTACTGGTCGAGGCTCGTGCCGCTCGGGACCGCGACGATGTCGTCGGCCAGTCGGTAGGTCGCGTCGTCGATCGATGCGTCGCCGGCCAACACGTCGTGGAGGGTCGTCGAGTCGGGGGAGAGGCTGACGAACCCGGCGAGGTTCGCCATGCCGAGGTCGGCGTCGACGATGGCGACGCGCGCCCCGGCGTCCGCGAGGGCCGTGCCGAGGTTGACCGTCGTCGTCGTCTTCCCGACACCGCCTTTTCCGCTCGCGATGGCGTAGACAGTCTCGTGAGACATACGTGGGTACTGTCCGGACAGTGGAACGGCACCCCCTTAAATCGTGACCTCACCACCTGGCCGGGTGGACATCACTCCGTTCGCCGGTCGAACGCGGCCCGATCGAAGCGCCGTCGGACCGGGCGGTCGCCCCGATCGACCGGTGTGTCAAAGGATTCTTACCGACAGCCCGGTTTTATACGTGTAATGAGCCAGGAGGGCGAGCAGGAGCAATCCGACCGGAAAAAGTACGAGTTCCGGAAGGTCATCGAGGATCTCAAGGACTACGACGGCTCCGGGACGCAGCTCGTGACGATCTACGTCCCCGACGACAGACAGATCAGCGACGTCGTCCAGCACGTCACGCAGGAACACAGCGAAGCGGCCAACATCAAGTCGAAGCAGACCCGAACGGCCGTTCAGGACGCGCTGACCAGCATCAAGGACCGACTGCGGTACTACGACACCTTCCCCCCGGACAACGGCATCGTTCTCTTCTCGGGTGCCGTCGACTCGGGCGGCGGCCGGACCGAGATGGTCACCAAGGTCCTCGAGAGCCCGCCCCAGCCCATCGAATCCTTCCGCTATCACTGCGACTCGGACTTCCTGACCGAGCCCCTGGAGGAGATGCTCGCCGACAAGGGTCTCTACGGCCTGATCGTCCTCGACCGCCGCGAAGCCAACGTCGGCTGGCTGAAGGGCAAGCGCATCGAACCCGTCAAGTCCGCCTCCTCGCTGGTTCCCGGCAAGCAGCGAAAGGGTGGCCAGTCCGCCCAGCGGTTCGCCCGCCTGCGCCTCGAGGCCATCGACAACTTCTACCAGGAGGTTGCGGGGATGGCAAACGACCTGTTCGTCCCCAAGCGCCACGAGATCGACGGCATCCTCGTGGGCGGCCCCTCGCCGACCAAAGACGAGTTCCTCGACGGGGACTACCTCCACCACGAACTGCAAGACGAGGTGCTGGGCAAGTTCGACGTCGCCTACACCGACGAGTCCGGCCTGAAGGACCTGGTCGACAACGCCGAGGACGCCCTGGCCGACGCCGAGGTGATGAAGGACAAGAAGGTGATGGAGGAGTTCTTCGAGGAACTCAACGCGGGCGATCAGGCCACGTACGGCTTCGAGCAGACCCGCCGGAACCTGATGATGGGCGCGGTCGACCGCCTGCTCATCAGCGAGGACCTCCGGAAGGACGTGATCACCTACGACTGTCCCGAGTGCGGCGCGACCGAACGCGAGGTCATCGATCGGCGCAAGTCGACGCCGACCCACACCTGTACCGACTGCGGGACCGAGGTCGAGGCGACCGACGAGGACCGCGAGGACGCCATCGACCACCTCATCGAGATCGCCGAACAGCGCGGTACCGAGACCAAGTTCATCTCGACGGACTTCGAGAAGGGCGAACAGCTCCTGAACGCCTTCGGCGGCTTCGCCGGCCTCCTTCGGTACTCGACCGGCGTCTAACGTTTCCCCGTCGTCTCCGTCGGAGCGGGGTATCGCCCCTCGAGTCAGATCCAGTCCTGCCGACGGAAGTAGACGAGCAGCAGTCCGGCGACCGCACCCATCCCGAGCATGGTCGCCGGATAGCCGTACGTCCAGTAGAGTTCGGGCATGGCGAGCGGCGTCCCCGCGAAGTTCATCCCGTAGATCCCGGCGACGAACGTCAGGGGGATGAAGATGGTCGCGACGACCGTCAGCGTCTTCATCACGTCGTTGGTCGACTGGGAGACGGCGTTGAGATAGATGTCGCGGGTGCCGCCGGTGAGGTCGCGGTACGTCTCGATGAGGTCGACGACCTGCACGAGGTGGTCGTAGACGTCGCGGAAGTACTTCTCGTTGTCGTCGGCGACCTCCGGGATGTCGCCGCGGGAGAGCGACGAGATCGCCTCCCTGGCCGGCCAGGCGACTTTCCGGAAGGCAAGCAAGTCCCGCCGGACGCCGTTCAGATCCTCGAGCAGCCGCGGCTCCGGTTCGTCGAGCACGCGCTCCTCGACCGCTTCGATGTCGTCTTCGATCTCGTCGAGCACGTCGAAGTAGTCGTCGACGATGGCGTCCATGAGCCGGTAGGCGAGGAAGTCCGTGCCGCGGTCCGCGACTCGGCGTTCGTTCTTCGCCCACTGCGGGGCCGACTGGTCGACGACGTCGATGTCGGTCGTCGACATCGTCACGAGCCACTCCGCGCCGATGAAGAAGCCGACGGAGTGGGTCCGGATCTCCTTTTGCAGCGCGACCTCGTCGCGCCCACTGAGGCTGACGGTTTTCAGGAGGACGAACGTGTGCGTCTCGTATTCGGCGGTCTTCGGGCGCGTCCGGTCGTCGACGACGTCGTCGACGGCCAGCCGGTGGATTCCGAGTCGGTCCTCAAGCGCGGCCAGTTCGTCCGGGTCGATATCGGCGGCGTGGACCCACGTCTCTCCCGGCGCGGCGATCGCGGCCGCCGGATCGTCGTACCGCTGTACGCCGTCGTCGGAATAGACCATGGCGCGGAGGGTCACGCGTCGTCCCCGCGCTCCGACGACCGCGCGGTCGCGACGAGCGTGATACCGACCATAACCGCCGTCAGGGAAAACGCTCGACCGGCATACGCGACGGCGGTCCCGACGGCGTAGCCGACGACACCGACGGCGGATAACCCGAATCCCGCGAACCGTGCCCGATTCATAGCTCCCCCATCGGATGCTGCTCAAAAGAAGGTGTGGTGTGGACGTCCGGCACCCCCAGCCGGATCACGGTCGCCGCCAGTCTGCGACCGCGAGGACGCGGTCGCGGCCGACAGCGAAGCGCCGTCACGTCGTCTCGACCGGTTCGACCAGCGACGGCTCGTCCGTCGCCGGATCGTTGACCGCCGTCGAAACTGGATACGCCGTCATCCCGTCGGCAGATCGCGGCTCGAGCAGTTCCCGGCCGGCCTCGCCCGACAGCCAGCGCCGCTCGTCGTCGGGATCGAGGATCACCGCCATCCGGTGATGGAGGTCCGAGACGAGGTCGTTCGGCTCGGTCGTGACGATAGTAAACGTCTCGAGCGGGCCGGTCTCCGTCTCGCCCTCGAGGCCGCCGCCGAAACTGTCGAGCCCGGTCTGGGTCGCGTCCGGCTCCCAGCGCTCCCACAGCCCCGCCATCGCGAACACCCGATCGTCCTCGAAGGCGACCCGGTAGGGTTGTTTTCCACCGTCGGATCCCCGACCCGACGAGGATCGCGAATCGCCGATTCCCTCACGGCCGTCGGTTTCGACCCACTCGTAGAACCCGTCCGCGGGGACGAGACACCGCCGACGCTCGTAGGCCTCGCGAAAGCTCGGCTTCTCGGCGACGGACTCGGCCCGCGCGTTGATCAGCCCGCCCCCGTCGTCGTCGGCCCACGAGGGCACCAGCCCCCACTCGAGACGTCGAAACGCCGACGGCTCCTCGTTCGTGATCACCGGGAGCTCCTGTCCCGGCGCCACGTTGTACCGGGGCTCGAACCCCGAGTCGGAAAGCCGGGCGTCGAACCGCGCCTCGAGGTCGTCCCCGTCGACGGTGAGCGTGTAGCGACCGCACATACCCGATCCTCGGGCCGACGGCCCAAAGGCTTGTCCGGTCGCGGCTCGCCGGCCGCCGCGACGGACATCGACGACTCGCTCGAGCGACCGGTCGGATCCGCGTTGCGGCGGGGGTAGGAGGCCGTTACCACCATCGAAGCGGCGGGTACGGACCGCGTTACGATACCCGATCCCGGTCGAGTCCTCGACGGGGTCGCCATGGACGATCGATACGAGATGGTGGTGTGTCAGCGCGGCGCGCTCGAGCTCCGAGATCCCGACGACCCCGACTGCTGGATCGCGACCGACGCCCCTGTCGAAATACGGCGGTAGCGCTCCGTACCCCTACCCGTTTTCCGTCACCCTGCGTGTCGACCCGCGAGTCGGCCGCGTTCCGACCGCTCGCGGCTCGATTTTCGTCGAAAACGTCAGGACAGGGATTTGAACCACGGTCGGACGTACTCGTTCGCTACGCTCACTGTGCGCGACCTCTCTGATTCAAATCCCCTTATTGAGTTTTCGTCGCTCACGAAGTTGTTCGCGACAAAAACGCCAGGACAGGGATTTGAACCCTGAATCCCAAAGGGAACACGCTTTCCAGGCGTGCGCCTTACCGTTCGGCCATCCTGGCTCACGATACCCTAACCGCGTCCCTCGTTTAACCCTTACGAGATCTGTCGCCCGTCCCGCGGTCGAGTGCCCACGCGGCGATTCGGGGCTCGAGCAAGTAGGCCCCCAGCCCCGCGCCGGCGCCGACCGCAACCGCGAGCGCCAGCGCGCCCGCGACGCTCACGAGCGGGGTCGCGAGGAGGGCGTAGCCCTGTACCAGCACCAGGAAGGAAAGGGTCCCGACGAGCCCCCAGAGGACGGCGGATTTGGTCCGCGACCCGATCCCGATCTTTCCGGCCGGGTAGCCGCTCACGCGACGCTCACCGGGTTCACTCGAGGTCGGCGACGGCTTCGATCTCGATCCCGACGCCCTTGGGGAGGGCGGCGACCTCGACGGCGCTTCTGGCCGGCGGCTCGTCGTCGAAGTAGTCGGCGTAGGCCTCGTTCATGGCGTCGAAGTCGTCGATGTCCTCGAGGAAGACCGTCACCTTGAGGACGTCCTCGTAGCCGGCACCGGCCTCGTCGAGGACGGCGTCGAGGTTGTACAGTGCCTGCTCGGTCTGGGCGGTGATCGGTTCCTCGTCCAGTAGCTCTCCGTCGGCGGTCATGGGGATCTGGCCGGCGGTAAACAGCAGCGAGCCGTTGTCGGTCGCCTGGCTGTAAGCGCCGACCGCGGCGGGTGCGTCGTCGGTCTCGGTGATTCGCTTCACGCCCGCCGCTTCGCGGCGGGGCGAGTTAAAAGACGTGAAGCAGACGGGTGCTACGCGAGTTCGTGCCGGACCGTGTCACCGAGCCGGGAGACGCGCTGCCCGTGTTCGTAGCCGTCACGAATCCCGTTCGTGACGTAGGCGAACGCGATGTCGTTGTCGGGGTCGGCCCAGCTCATGATGCTGCCGAGCCCGCCGTGACCGTAGACGGCGTGGGACGCGGTGACGCCGAAGTCGTCGCCGGGTTTGCCGCCGAAGCGGACGCCGAGACCGCGACGGGTGTACTCGCCGTCTTCCGCCTGTTCGACCTCGACCGAGGTGAACGCGCGGGTCACGCGCTCGCTGAGGACGTCCTCGCCGCCGTTCAGCAGGCAGTTGTAGAACCGCGCCAGGTCGCGGGCCGTTCCGATCCCGGTGGCGGCCCCGACGACGCTGTGCTGGACGGCGGGGCGGTTGAACAGGTCGGCGACGTAGGCGTTGTATCCGGGCGACTCGGGCTCGGTGATCTGGTGGTACGGCTCGAACCCGACGAGGGTCGCGACCTCGCCGTGATCGCCCTCGAGCCCGATGCCGGTATCGTCCATCCCGAGCGGCTCGAAGATGGCGTCCGCGGCGATCTCGTCGATCTGTCTGCCGACGACGTTCCGGGTGAGCCCGTCGACGATCCACCCGTAACTCAGCAGGTGGTAGTCAGTTCGCGTCCCCGGCGGGTAGATGAGCTCGGCCTCCTCGACGAGTCGCTCCTTCTCGTCCGGGTCGCCCCAGACCTCGGGGTTGTCGTCGATCGCCGGAATCGCGTGCAAGCCCGACTGGTGCGAGAGGACGTGCCGGATCGTCACGTGCTTCTTGCGCTTGTCTCCCTTCGCGAACGCCGGCCAGTGCTCGACGACGTAGTCGTCGTAGTCGACGAGTCCCCGATCGACCAGGTGGTGGACGACGGCCGCCGTGTACGGCTTCGTCGTCGAGAAGAGGACGTGGCGGGTATCGGTCCGCTCCGGACCGCCGTCGGGACCGGTCGTCCCGCCCGCGAGATTCACCACGAGTTCGTCCTCGTGGTAGACCGCGAGCTGTGCGCCGTGGTGGAGTTCCTGCTCGAGCTGATCGGTGAACGTCTCCGCGATCCGGTCGGTCCCCGTCGGGAGGATGTCCGACCGACGGTTCGGTTCCGGGTGCGACGGCGGACGAGAGCGTTTTCCGCCCGCCTTCGATCCCGCCGCTGCCGACGACGATACCGCCGATCCGATCGCTGCGGCCGCGATACTGCCGAGGAGTTTTCGACGCTCCATGACGGCGGCATCCCTGGCGATAGATGATTAACATTAGCCGATTACACGAACGCGGAGCCGCCGTGGCGTCGATACGGATCGTCTACAAACCGTTCTTCCACGGATGGCCGGGCCGGCGGACCGGTCCGGCGGCGCAGCGACATCGCTCTCGGACGTGAACTCCACCAGCGGCCGATCCGGGACCGCGCCCGTCAGGCCAGCACGTCGACCTCGTAGCCCGCCTCGCGCAGGTCCGAGAGGAACGCGTCGACGTGGTCGGGGCCGCGCATCTCGAGTTCGATCTCGACCTCCGTGTCGCTCATCTCGACCTCGCGGGAGGTCCGGTCGTGGTGGATCGCGTAGATGTTCGCCCGGTGGGCGGTGAAGATGTCGAGCAGGTCCTCGAGCGCGCCCGGTCGGTCCTTCAGTACGGTCCGGATCTTGAGATAGCGGCCAGTCTCGACGAGGCCCCGGACGATGACGTTGGTCAGGGTGTTGAGGTCGATGTTGCCGCCACAGAGCGCGGGGACGATGACCTCGTCGGCGGCGTAGTCGAACTTCTCGAACAGCACCGCGGCCAGCGCCACCGCGCCGGCGCCCTCGACCAGCGTCTTCGAGCGCTCGAGCAGGTAGACCAGGGCGACGGCGATCTCGGGGTCCGAGACGGTGACGACCTCGTCGACGTACTCCCGAATGTAGGGAAACGTCTCCTCGCCGACGCTGCGGGTCGCGATGCCGTCGGCGATGGTGTCCACCTCGTCGAGCGAGATCCGTTCGCCCTTCTCGAGGGACGTCGCGGCGCTCGAGGCCCCCTCGGCCTGGACCCCGATCACGCGAGTGTCGGGCTTTTGGGCCTTGATCGCGGTCGCGATCCCGCTGATGAGCCCGCCGCCGCCGATCGGGACGACGACGGTCTCGACGTCGGGGCAGTCCTCTACGATCTCGAGGCCGATGGTGCCCTGGCCGGCCATCACGTACTCGTCGTCGAAGGCGTGGACGTAGGTGCGACCCTCCTCGCGTTCGATCTCGTGGGCGCGCTCGGCGGCCGCGTCGTAGTCCCGGCCCGCGAGGACGACCTCCGCGCCGTAACTCTTGGTCGCCTTGACCTTCGAGATCGGCGCGTGTTCGGGCATGACGATCTTCGAGTCGACGCCCGACCGGGTGGCCGCCAGCGCGACGCCCTGGGCGTGGTTGCCCGCGCTGGCGGTGACGACGCCCGCCTCCCGCTGGGCCTCGGAGAGGGTCGCGATCCGGTTCGTCGCCCCGCGGATCTTGAACGCGCCCGTCCGCTGGAAGTTCTCCAGTTTCAGGCGCACGTCGGCCCCGGTCATCGACGAATAGGTATGCGAGTGCTCGAGCGGGGTGTGCCGGGAGGTTTTCCGGACCCGCTCGCGCGCCTCGAGAATATCCGAGAGTTCGAGCATACGCCCGACTACGGGGCGTGGGGTGTAAGGATTACTGTCAGGGACCGGCGAGCCCGCGGGGCCCACCGCCACCCCCAACAGGATGTGTTACCTGGCCGGCAACACGACAGGGAATACAGGGAATGCACGGCGTGTGACGTGCGACTGGAGAAGGGGACCGGGACCATATAAATCTCATGCACCCGCGGTGAAAGTGGAAACGCGCAAGGGCGGCGGGTTAAACGCTCCGTCAGACGGAAGGAAGACGAGCGTCATTCGGGGGTTCGTACCGCGATACCGGCCCGCGAAACGAGCCGGCGAACCCGATCGCCGAACGGGCCCGCTCCCGGCCAGGTCGCGTCGACCGCGAGCCGGTCCGGGTCGCCGACGTACACCCACGCCCGTTCGGCCGTCGCGGCGGCGGCCGTCGACCGGTCCGACGGGGCACGCCAGCCGTCACGCCGGTCCCCGTCGGCGTCGGCGATCGGGACCGCGACCCGGACGTAGAGCCCGCTCTCGACGCCCTCGTAGCGGTCGAGAGAGGCGAGGGCCGCGTCCTCGACCGCGAGCAATCGACCGTCGACCGACCCGCCGGGGACGAGCGTCGGATACCGACCGTCGACTCGACGGAGCCCCTCGAGGGTCGCGGGTCCGACGAACAGTCGGGCCGCCGCCGCGGGCGTCGTCTCGAGAACGGACGCCGCCCGCTCGGGGTCGGTCAGCGTCCCGTAGGCGAAGACCAGCACGGGCCGCAGTTCGGCCTCGAGGAATTTGCGCGTACCGCCGCCAAGGGGCGGCACCCGAAACGAGGGTGACGATCCGCGAGCGGGCGTTCCGACAGCTAGCCGACCTCACCGTGCCGGCCGAGTACGACTACTACCTCGACGCGGTGCTGTGGCGGGACGGCACGATCGTCGGCACGGACCGCTCGGTCGCCAACCTCGGCCCGGGGTCGCTGTCGGTCAACGAGACGACCGCCTCGGGCGGCCTCGAGGTGAGCGACTTCGCCGGCGGTTCGACCGCCGCTGACGATGGCAGTGACGGGTACGACGCGTCCGACGACGACGGCACCGACGAGGACGGCAGCGGCGACGGCACGCCCGGCTTCGGGATCGCCGCCACCGCGGCCGCCGTCCTCGCGACGATCGCGATCGCACGGAGGTTCCGATGACCGAGACACCGACCGACACCGAGACGACGCTCGAGGCATCGCCGGACGACCAGGGCCGCGACGGGGCGACCGAGACGCCGCCGACTACCGAGGCGGCCGACGCGACGCCGACCGCCGGTTCGGACGACGCGTTCGACCCGCGGTCGGAGACGATCCGCCGGTACCTCGTCTGGGGCGGACTCGCCGTCTGTTCGGTGGTGGCGGTCGTCGCGCTGCTCCGGTTCTACGGCAGCGTGACCGACGCCATCGACCTCTGGGTCGATCCCAAATATCGGCCGGTCGTCCACGCCGCGTTCAACCTCGCCGTCCTGCTGACGTCGCTGATCGGCGTCTCCGCGCTGGTCCGAGAGCTGAGCGGTCAGTACTGAACTCGAGGAAAACGATCGCGCGCGATCGAAAACGAACTGAAAGGGCTCGAGGGCCCTACCGGTCCTCAAGCGGGACGAACTCCTGATCCTGCGGGCCGGTGTAGCGGGCGCGGGGTCGGATGAGGCGGTTGTCCGACTGGTACTCGAGGACGTGGGCGATCCAGCCGCCGACGCGGCTCATCGCGAAGATGGGCGTGTACATGTCGATCGGGATGCCGAGCTGGTAGTAGACCGAGCCGGAGTAGAAGTCGACGTTCGGGGCGATCCCCTTCTCGACGAGGCCCTTCTCCTCGGTGAGGAACTGCTCGATCGTCGTGGTGTAGTTGTACCACTTGTCCTCGCCGGTCTCGGCGAGTTCCTTGCTGCGTTCCTGCAGGATCGCCGCGCGGGGGTCCTTGACGTTGTAGACGCGGTGGCCGAAGCCGGGGATGCGCCGACCCTCGGCGGTCGCCTGCTCGACCCACTCGCGGTGGTCGAGGTCGCTCTCGTCGATCTCGATGAGAACTTCCATGACGTCCTGGTTCGCGCCGCCGTGGAGCGGCCCGGAGAGGGCGCTGATGCCGCCGGTGACGGCGCTGTAGATGTCGGCCATCGTCGAGCCGATGACCATCGAGGTGAACGTCGAGGCGTTGAGGCCGTGATCGGCGTGGAGGATCAGCGCCTGATCGAAGGTCTCGGCGGCGATGTCGTCCGGCTCCTCGCCGGTCAGCATGTAGAGGAAGTTCGCGGCCAGCCCCAGCTCGGGATCGGGGTCGACGGGCTCCTCGCCCTGCCGGTAGCGCTCGAAGGCCGCGAGCGCGGTCGGGATCTTGGCCGTGATGCGACGGCCCTTCCGGAGCGTCGCGTCGAGGTCCTCGGGGTCGGCGTCGCCCTCGGGTTCGTACGCAGAGAACATCGAGACGGCGGTCCGCAGCGCGGCCATCGGCCGCTCGTCGGCCGCCGCGAGGCGCTCCATCGTCTCGAGGACGTCGTCGTGGACCTCGCGTTCCTCGAGCAGGGCGTCGGTGAACGGCTCGAGCTCGTCCTCGGTCGGGAGGTGGCCGTTCCAGAGCAGATAGAGGACTTCCTCGTAGCTCGCGCCGCGAGCCAGATCCTCGATGGTGTAGCCGCGATAGATCAGCCGGCCCGCGTCACCGTCGATCGAGCTGAGCTCCGATTCGGCAACCAACACGCCCTCGAGCCCTTTCTTGAGGTCGTCAGACATACTCAGGGATTTCGGACGCCAATGGAAAAGTATTATCGTTTAGTCGGTGCCGGGACTCGACACGTCGGATGTCCGTATTTCGCCGGTAACACGAACACGTCCGGGTGGCGTTTTCGACATCGAACGAACAGACAGTCAGTCGAACCGCGTCCGACATACTATAATTGTCTTTCGTGGGATTCGGTCGGGTAGCCGACTCGGTCCGACCCCGGCTGCGACCTCGGCCGGCGACCAGCGCGAGCGATCCGGCAGGGGACACCGTCGCCGTCACGCTTTTCGAACCCCTTTGCCAAGGGTACCACCGGATGGAGCGATCCGACTGGCGGACCGTCCTGTTGGTCACGACCTGGCAGATCGCGGCGAGCATCTGCTACTACACGATCTTCGCCGCGACGCCGTTCTTCCGGGACGCCTTCGGCCTCTCGCGGTTCTCGGTCGGGATCGTCGTCACGGCGCTCACCCTCGGCTACGCCGTCTTCCTGTTGCCCCTCGGTGCCCTGACCGACCGGTTCGGCGAACGGACGACGCTGACGCTCGGCCTGCTCGGGTTGGCGACGGGGACGCTGTTGGTCGCGGGCGCGCGCACCTACGCATTGCTGCTCGCGGCGGTGTTCGTCCTCGGATCGCTGTACGGTACCGCGATTCCCGGGACGAACAAGGCCGTCTTCGACAACATCGATCCCGGGCGACAGAACCTCGCGATGGGAATCAAACAGGTCGGCGTCACCGGCGGCAGCGGCATCAGCGCCCTGCTGATCACCGGGCTCGCGGGCGCGCTGTTCTGGCAGGCCGGGTTCCTCGTCGCCGCCGGCGTCGGCCTGGTCGTCGCCGCCGCCTTCTATCTGCTCTACTCGAGCGACGGCGAGGGCGACGAGCCCGGCTATCCGGACTTCCGGGCACTGCTCTCGAACCGACCGTACCTCCTGTTGACCGTCGCCGGGCTCTTTCTCGGAGCGGCCCTGTTCACGACGACGGGCTACACCGTCCTCTACGTCGAGGAATCGGTCGGCGCGTCCGTCGCGTTCGGCGGGATCGTCCTCGCGCTCGTCCAGTTGTTCGGCAGCGTCGGCCGCGTGCTGACCGGCTGGTTGAGCGACGTCCTCCCCGGCGAACCGCGGGTCAGGATCGGCTCGCTGCTGATCGCTCAGTCGCTCGGCAGCGCCGTCATGTTCGTCGTCGTCGCGTCGACGACGACCGAACTCGGCGCCGCCGTCGCCTTCTCGGTCCTCGGGTTCTTCGTCCTGGGCTACACCGGCGTCTACTACTCCGTCATGGCGACGCTCGTTCGAGCCGACGAGATGGGCGGCGCGACAGCCGGCGGCCAGCTCGCGCTGACCAGCGGCGCGCTCGTCGCCCCGCCCGCGTTCGGCTACCTGGCCGACACGGTCGGCTACCGCAGTTCGTGGCTGTTCCTGGCCGTCGTCGTCACGATCGCGGCCGGCCTCCTCGCACAGGTCGTTCGGACGGAGCCGACCGTGACGAATCCCGCAGCGGCCGACGGGTCGGACTAGGAATCGAGTTCCTCGACCAGTTCGACGACGTAGCCGTCCGGGTCCTCGAGGAACGCGACGCGGACGCCGATGTCGTCCATCGTCGTCGGTTCCTCGTGGATCGGCGGATCGACCCGTTCGACCAGTCGCTCGAAGACCTCGTCGACGCCGTCGACCCCGACCGCGACGTGGGCCATCGTCCCGGGATCGATCTCGGGGCCGCCCTCGGGGTCGTACTTGAACTGGAACTCCGCGTTCTCGCCGCCGACGTAGACGTTCTCGACCCCGTCGTCGCCGGTGAACGACCAGTTCTCCGCGAGTCCGAGGGCGTCGACGTAGAACTCCCGGGTGCGCTCGATGTCCGAGACCCACAGCGCGGTGTGAATGACGTCCATGTGATCCGGGAGGACGCCGCCGGGCAAAGCGTTACTGGCAGGCCTCGAGACTGCCGGTTCTCGTGGAACGGACACGGGCGCTTCCGACGGCGGTGCCGTCGCCGTCACGCGATGGGAATCGCCAGTACGCCTTTGAGTAGGCGGGCCTCACGACCGAGTATGTACCACGTCCTCGTCCCGGTCGACACCGACGAGCAGCGCGCGACCGCACAGCTCGAGACGCTTCGCTCGCTGCCGGCCGACCCCGACGACCTGTCGGTGACGGTTCTGCACGTCCTTGAGGAGGTCGATACGATCGCCGACGAGGGCGGGACGACGTTCATCGACGACCTCAACGAGTCGCTGCCCGAGATCCGCGACGTTCCCGACACCGTCGCGCTGATCGAGGACCGACTCGCGGACGCCGGCATCGACGTCGAACGCGCGGAGATGGTCGGCGATCCGGCCGACGGGATCCGGCGGGTGGCCGAGGAGATCGACGCCGATTCGATCCTGCTGGGCGTCCGGAAACGGTCGCCGGTCGGCAAAGCGATCTTCGGCAGCGTCAGCCAACGGGTCATCATCGACGCGGATCGGCCGGTGATCATCGCGGAGTGACGACGCGGGAGAAGGGATCGGCTCGAAACCGACGGGGGCTACGACTCTTCCTCGAGGATCGCGTCCATCAGCTTCGTCTGGGCCGCCGCCAGGTGTTCGGTGAACGTCGACCGGGCGACGCCCAGTTCCTCGGCGACGTCGGTCGCGTTCGCGCCCTTCGGATAGTCGAAGTAGCCCATCTCGTGGGCCGTCTCGACGATCTCCCGCTGTCTGTCCGTGAGTATCTCGCGGTCGACGACGACCGGGTCAGCCGAGACCTCCTCGTGGTCCTGTGTCAGCTCCTCGACGAGAACGCCGTCGAACAGCTCCCGCAAGTGATCGACGATGTCGGCGACTTCGGCCAGCTCGAGGGTCCGGAAGGACAGCAACAGGGAGCCGTTCTGGGCGCGGACCGAGGACACGGGGGTGCCGGTCCCCTCGACGACCTCGCAGACGCAGTCCGCCGCGGCGTCGCGCTCGAACCGGTAGATCGCCTCCCGGTCGTTGGACTGGACCGGCGTCAGCTCGACGCCGGCGTCCTCGCTTTCGTCGATCGAGGCGTCGGCGGCGACGCCGAACTCCTCGACGACGGTCCCGTCCGCCGTGGCCTGTGAGGACCGCGCGATCGAGTCGATCCGCTCACCGGCCCGCGCCGAGACGTCGGCGACCGGACAGTCGGCCGGCTCGTTGACGACGACCGTTGCACGAAAGCCCGTCATGCTATTCCGTACGGGAACCCGGGGGATAACCCGGCCGAGAATTCCCGCCGGGTGAAAACACCTCGGGCGGGGGCCGGCGCGTCCGCCGCAGCCGGCCGTCAGTCGCTCAACACCACACCTCGTACTGGTGGCCGCGCCGGCTCCCGCGGCTCGGGAGTCCGCTCGCTCGAGCCGGCGACAGGGCGGCCCGTCGCCGAAAGCGACACCGAAGACAGGGTCGATCGTCCGACGGGGCGGACGGCGCTCGAGCCGACGGCGTCGGGGCCCAGCGGAACGAGAGCGGTCAGAAGAGTGCGGTCGGACGGCGAGCGACAGATCTGTCCCGGCTCAGAGGTTCTGCCCGAGCTTCTCGCGGCTGATTCGGATGCCCGTCGGGGTGATGATGATCTGATCGTCGCCCTTCCGGACGATGTCGCCGTCGACCTCCTGGGCGACCTGTCGCAACTCGTCGATGATGTGTTCGGCGGTGCTGTCCTCGGTCCGGAGCCGCGTGATGTCCGCGATGACGATGTCGCCGTCGTAGACGGCGTCTTTGATGTCGATCGCGTCGGCCTGACTGCCGACCTCCGCGATGTGTACCTGCATCGTCGCCTCGGCCGACCCCGCGTCGACGTCCCCGAGGTCCAGTTCGGCGTAGTCCTCGACGGTGCGGGACTGGTTCCCGCCGAGAATTTTGCTCATCAATCCCATAGGTGTGAGCGTCCGTCGCTGCCTGTATAGTTCTTACGTCAGACACGGTCGTCGCGCCGAGATCGTCGTCCCTCGAGACCGGTCGCGTCGCCGAGACGGTCGGGCGTTCCGACCGGTTGTCCCGCCGATCCGGCGGATTGGGCCGGACCGCCCGGCGGTCCGACGGTGCCGTCCGTTGCTTTTTAATTCCTCCTCCGTAACTATTCCAACGATGACGTTTAGCATCTGCGTCCACGAGCCCTACGAGACCGACTCCGGGGAGCGCCACCATCGGTTCGGCGTCGCGGTCACGACGCGGCTGCCGGGCGTTGGAACGCTGTGTCCGTTCGTCAGCGACCGGGGTGCCGTCGCGACGCAGAGCCTGGTCAACGTCGACCTCGGCGAGCGCGGACTCGCCTACGTCGACGACGGACTGGCCGTCGACGACGCCCTCGAGGCCCTGCTCAACGCCGACGACGGCGCGCCCCAGCGCCAGCTCCACGGGGTCGATCGGGAGACGACGTTTACCTTCTCCGGCGAGGCGTGCGTCGACTGGGCCGGCCACCGCGAGGGCGAGAACTACACCGTCGCCGGTAACATGCTGACCGGTCCCGCGGTCCTCGAGGCGGCCGCCGAGGCCTACGAGGCGACCGCCGTCCGCGACGAGACGGATCCCGCGACCGGGCCGGCCGCCGTCACCGCGGACGTCGACGCCGACCCGCTCGCGAAGCGGCTGATCGACGCCCTCGCCGCCGGCGACCGCGAGGGCGGGGACAAGCGCGAGGAGTTGACGGTCCAGAGCGCGGCGGTGGTCGTCGAGACGACCGAGTCCCACCCAGTGGAGTCGCCGTACAACGACCTGCGGATCGACGCGACCGAGACGCCGATCGCGGACCTGCGGGAGACCTACGACCTCGCGGTCCGGGGCTACCGGGACACCCTCGCCCAGTACGAGGGCGCCTTCGAGGCCGACGACCTTGCGGAAAGCGACGAGTGAAACGCCGGCCGAACGGCGATAGACGGGTGGCTCAGTCGCCCGCGGTGAGTCCGGACTCGGCCGACCGATCGACCCGGAGCGGATCGTCGTCCCACTCGATCTCGAGGCGGTGACGCGAGAGGAACGGGGCCAGCGTCCGCGCCGAGAGCAGTCCGCGGTACCGCCCGTCGTCCACGACGAGGAGGTGTCTGACGCCGGCGGTTCGCATCCGTTCGGCGGCCGCCGACAGCGTCGCGGTCGGTTCGATCGTCGTCACCGGACTCGACATGAGTTCCCGAACCGCCGGCCGGTCGTCCGTCTCGGCGACCAGCGCGACGACGTCCGACTCGGTGACGATGCCGACGACGGAGTCGTCCCCGAGGACGGGGAGTGCAGGTACGTCCGGACGACGGAGGCGCCGCGCCGCCTCGGTCACCGGAGCCGCCGGCGCGATCGTCGGTGGGGAGCGGATGTCGACCGTTTCGACCGTTCTCTCGATCATGATAGGTGGTACCGCAAACCACTGTATAATTCCTGTGGACAAACGTGTTCTAGAACCTAATATTGCTAGCACTACCAGCACTATCGATAGAGGTAAGAGTACGTTCGTTCCGATATCGTGTCTGATGGGGCCAGACCATCGATCGGCCGATTCGCTCCGACGGGTCGATTAGCCGGTGAACTCGTAGAGGTCGTCACCGACGTGGTGCAGCGAGTCGACGACCTTCCCCTCGTCGCCGGCCATCTCAGCGCCGTCGACGCGGGCGCGGCCGACGGCCAGGACCTTGCCGTGGGACTCCTCGGCGACGACGACCAGATCGTCCGGCGAGATGTCGTCGGTGGCCTCGGTGATCCCGGGCCGCATCACGTCGGCCCCGTCGCTGACGAACGAGACCGCACCCGCGTCGACGGTGACGAGTCGCTTCTCGGGATCGTAGGCGTTGGCCCCCCGGACGGTCAGGAACGGCTCCTCGTCGAAGTACGCGACCTGCGGCTCGCCGTCGATGAGGACGACCTCCCAGTCGGTGTCCTCGAACTCGACGCGCTCGTAGGCGTCGCCCTCGGGGGAGACGCCCAGTTGCGCCTCGAGGGTGTCCTCGAGGGCCGAGACCGCGTCGCTACGGAGATGGTGTCGGGACTTGACCTGCATGTCCGGGCCAACGAGCGGTCCGGAGTTAAAAGGCCCGTTCCGGAGTCCGAGTCGCCGGACGGCGAGGCCGCCGGCCGCGGCGTGGCAATTGCTAAGTGGATCCGCTCCGTCGGACCGCGTATGTGGCCCGCTCGGACCCGAACCGAGACCGTCACCTGTCTCGCCTGTGGCACCGAGCGTCCGCGCGACGAGGCCCGCGAGTACGACAAGTACGGGGATCGCTGGGATCGCGCGGACAAGACCTTCGAACACCTCTGTAAGTCCTGTCACCGCGAGCTGTGTCACCACCCGCGGGACGACCTCGAGGCGCTGTTAGTCGAGATCGAGGCCGGGCGGCAGAACCGGGCGGACTTTCTCGCGAGCTACCTGACGGCGGTCGAGGAGCGGTACGGGCCGCTCGAGGAACGCGAGCGCTGAGCGGGCCGTCCCGACACGACTTTCACCCTCACGTGCGTAGCCCTCGCCATGAGTGACGACGCACAGGCCGAAGCCGGGACCGTAGAAGGTCAAGGTCCCGTCGAGGTCTCCGAGGATCTCGCGCGCCACCTCGAGAACAAGCGCGAGGAGCTGTTCGAGAAGTTCGAGTTGCGCGACGAGTTCCCGCCGGAGGTGCTGGAGGAGGCCGAGGCCCGAACCGAGGGCGTGACGGCCGAGATCGAGGACGAGATCGACGAGCGAAGGGACCTTCGCGACCTGACGACGTGGACGACGGACCCGATCGACGCCCAGGACTTCGACGACGCGCTCTCGATCGAGGAGCGCGACGACGAGTACGTCCTCTGGGTCCACATCGCCGACGTGACCCACTACGTCAACCCCGACACGGCGATGTGGGACGAGGCCGTCGAGCGAGGCAACACGGTCTATCTCCCCGGCTACACGGTCCACATGCTGCCGCCGGTCCTGGCCGAGACGGTCTGCTCGCTGGTCCCCAACGAGGACCGGCTTGCCCACACCGTCGAGATGCACCTCGACAAGGAGAACCTCTCCTACGAGTCCATCGAGATCTACAAGTCCGTCATCCAGTCCGACGAGCGCCTGACCTACACGCAGGCCGAAAATCGGCTCGAGGATCCCGGCGCCGACCTCCACGAGGAGAACAAACTGGTCTACGAGGTCGCGAACCGGATGCACGAACAGCGCAAGGAGGACGGCTCGCTGGTCCTGAACCCGGCCCGCGATCGCGCCCACACCATCATCGAGGAGTGCATGCTGAAGGCCAACAAGGCCGTCACGCACGTCCTGATGTGGGACCGCGGCGTCGAGGCCATGTACCGGGTCCATCCCCAGCCCAGCCCCGACGAGTGGTCCGAAGCGCTCCGGGAGATCCAGGACTTAGACGGCGTCTCGATCCCCGGCAGCACCTGGGACGACCCGCGCAAGGCCGTCAACGCGACGCTCGAGGACGCCCCCGAGCGACAGCTCGACAAGATCCAGTGGGCGGTGATGAAGGTGATGCCCCGCGCGAAGTACATGAACGACCCGTTCGGCGGCCACCACGCGCTGAACTTCGAGATCTACGGCCACTTCACCAGCCCCATCCGCCGCCTCTCGGACCTGATCAACCACTGGATCGTCTACCAGAACGACGTCCCCGAGAACCTGATCGAACTCTGCGATCGGGCCAGCGACAAGCAGAAAGACGCCGAGCAGTGCGAGCGCGAGTACAAGGACTTCCTCCAGGAGGTCGGCCTCGATCCGATGGCGGTCAACAACCGCGGGATCGAAGTCGTGGACGAGAGCGAGGCCGAGAAGACGCTGTAGAAGCCGGTATTTCTCTGATTCTCTCCCACGGGCCCGACTGCGTGCGGTGGCGCGCGCCGACGACCAGCCGAGCGATAGCGAGGCTGGTCGACGAACCCGTGCGAGGGATGAGTGAACGAACGTAGTGAGTGAACGAATCGGCTGGGGAGGGCGTGGCAATTCCCTGTTGCCACGAGAGCAGGGCACTCGAGTCGTCAAGAAACGCACTCGAGACACTGGTAATTCCTCCAAAAACGGGAATCGAGACAGCCGCCGATGAAAGACACGGAGAGACGGGTCCGAACTACAACCCCTCGAGTTCGAGAAACTCCAACACAGCGTCGGTAAACCGCTCGTCCGGAACGGTCGTCAGGTGGTCTTTCCCATCGATGACGACGGCCTCGCCGTTCGGAAAGCCGTCCGCGAGCGGTTCCGGATCACCCGTAATGTCGTCGTGTTCGCCCGCGACGATCACCACGGGGTGGTCGACCCCCGCGATGTCGTCCCAGTCGGCGGGCGCGGTCCGGGTCCGGGCGCAGGCCGCCAGCGCCTCGAGGTCGTTGTCGGTCGTCTCCGCGAAGAGCCGGAACCGCTTGCCCAGCGGGTCCGTCACGTCGTCGGGGTCGTCGGCCAGCAGGCCGTCGGCGATCCGGTCGCCGGCGTCGCTGGGTTCCATCGTCGCCGCGCCGATGCCGGCCAGTACGGCGGCGTTGAACCGCTCCGGATGGCGGTACAGCGCCTCGGTCCCGATCCGCCCGCCCATGGAGTACCCCAGGAAGTCGGCTGTCTCGAGCCCGAGGTGATCGAGCAGCCGGGCCACGTCGGCGGCCATCACGTCCGTCTCGTAGGCCGCGGGGTCGCGGGGTTTCTCGCTGTCGCCGTGGCCCCGGCAGTCCATCGCGACGACGCGCCGGCCGGCCGAGAGTAGCGTCTCGTACCACTCCCGGTCGCGCCAGTTCTCCCGGCGGCTCGAGGCGAAGCCGTGGACGAGGACGACCGGCGGGGCGTTCTCGTCGCCGTCGGGGCGGAGATCGTCGTACGCGATGCGAACGCCGGCCGAATCGAACCTCTCGCCGGTTGGCATGCGATGACAATACAGTGTCGGCGACGTAACTGTTTGGTCTCGGGAAACGACGGCGACAGTGGCCGGCTCAGTCGGCGTCGGAGAGCCGCCGCTCGTAGACGTGTTCCTCGAGGCCGTCGCCCAGATCCGAGGGGCGGGTCCCGACGCGGTCGAACCCCCGCGACTCGTAGAAGGCGATCCCGACGTCGTTTTCGGCCAGCACCGCCAGCCGGAGTCGGTCGGCGGTTCCCGCGAGGGCTGCCTCGAGCGCCTCGAGCAGGTCGGTTCCGGTTCCTTCGTTCCAGACGGCCGGACGGACGTAGAGGCGAGCGAGAAAGGCGACGGAGGTGTCCTCCGGCCACGGAACCGCGTGGGCGAAACCCCGGCAGTTCGCGTCGAGCTCCGCAGAACTCGCCGGGGGCTCGCTCGAGTCCTCGGCGACGAGAAAGGCGGCGGCGTCACGACCCGTCGCCGCCGCGATCGACGACTCGAGGTCGCCGATCGCGTACCACTCGTCGACGACCGCGTCGACCCGGTCGGGGCCGAGGACGTCGTCGTAGGCGGCGTGCCAGCTCTCTCGTGCGATCTCGTGGACGGCCCAGACGTCGTCGACCGTCGCCGGGCGAACGACTCGACTCACGGCCGGAGGTAGCACAGCGGGCGGTAAAAAGCGGGGCCCGACCCTCAGCCGTTCGTTACGGTCGCTGCGGGATGAATCCGATCGGAGAAAACGGTCGGTCACCGCACGCGGCTACGCTCGACGTCGCGCGAGCAGGCCGGCGATCGAGATCGCGACGGTCGCGACGCCGACGCCGAAGCCGGGCACGCTGTCGTCGCTTCCGCCGTCGGTTTCGCCCCCGCCACCGCTTTCGGCGTCCGTCTCGTCCTCGTCGCTATCGGCGGTCCCATCGTCCGTCCCGTCGGAGTCGTCGCCGTCGCTCGTCTCGCCGGAGCCGTCGTCCGTCCCGTCGATCGTCGCCGTCCGCTCGGAGAAGTGGTTGACGCCGACGTAGACGGTCGCTTCGCCGTCGGCCTCGGCGTCCTGGACGACCATGTACCGGGACCGATCGCTCCCGATCGCGCCCTCGAGTTCGCTCCGCGAGTCGACCTCGGCGGCGGCCTCGCCGTCGACGGTCACCGAGAGGTTCTCGAGGCTCCCGACGGCCTCCTCGGAGACGGTGGTCACCACGACGGTCCCGTCGTGGACGGTCCGGTCGATCGTCATCTTGACCTGACCCTCGGCGGTCGTCGCGACCTCGGCCGAGGTCTCCTGGCCGTAGGTGACGGCGTCGGTCACCGTCTCGCCGTCGCGGCGGTCGGCGGTGACCTCGACGGCGGCCGCGCCCTCGGCGATCAGCGACTCCTCGTACCGCGCTCGATCGTCGCGCTCGCCCTCGGCGTACGAGCGGAACGCGAGCGTCGCGTTCTCGCTCAGGTCGGCGGTGACGTTGCCGTCGGTGACGCCGACTTCGCCGTCGCCGACGACGAGGAACGCGCCTTCGCGCTCCCCGGTGTCGACGACGACCCGGTCGCCGTCCTCGCGGGCCTCGGCGTCGGCCCCGAGTTCGGCCTCGACGTACTGGGCCTCGCCGCCGGTCTCGACGACCAGCGTGCCGTGCCGGTTGTCGTGTGCCGACAGCGTCGCGCCGCTGTCGGCCTTGATCTCGGCGCTGGCCTGCGCTCCCGTCTCGAGCGTCAGCCCCGCGCCGTTCAGGTTCGTCGCCGCCTCGAGCCCCGTGCTGGCGTCGAGCCCGGCGCCCGCGTCGGTCTCGCTCTGTGACTGGACGGCGACCGACGAGAAGGCCTGCTCGCCGCCGACGCTGTAGTTGGTCACGGCGTCGCCCCGCACGTCGAACGCGACGTGCGTTCCCGCGTAGGCGTCGCCCTCGGCGGTCGTACTCGATCCCGTATCAGTCGTCGATGTCGTCGCACCCGCGGCCGCAGCCATCGTGACGGTACTCGCGACCACGAGCAGTGCGACCAGCAGTGTGGCTCCGCGATTCATGCAGTCGCGTCTTTCGACGCCGTCATAAAACGGGTTCTGGCAGATCCGTCCAAACGTCGGGGCCGGGCTCCCGGGGGATCGGAGGCGGGAACGACCGTCCGGCCGCAAACGGGTCGAGACGGGACCGGAAACGGCGGCTACCGCGAGATGTCCTCGCCCTGCTCTTTGACGACGGTCTCGACCTCGTCGGCCGTGACCAGCGCGGCGTCGCCGGGAATGGTCCGCTTGAGCGAGGCCGTCGCGGCGGCGTACTCCAGCGCGGTCGAGACGTCGTCGCCGTCGAGCCGTCGAGCGATGAAGGCGCCGGTGAAGGCGTCGCCGGTCCCGATGGGATCGACCGTGTCGGTCTCGTAGGCCCCGTGGTCGTGGACGACGCTGTCGTGCCAGCCGACCGCGCCCTCCTCGCCGCGGGTGACGACGACGGTCGTGAAGTCGTACTGCGAGCCGAGTTTGTGCGCGAGTTGGCGCGGATCGCCCTCGAATCCGAGGACCGTTCGCGCGTCGCGGGCGGCGATCACGAGGACGTCGATTCCGGGGAACAGCTTGGTCAGCGTCTCCCGGGCCTCGTCGGGCGACCAGAGCTTGCGACGGTAGTTGAAGTCGAAGGCGGTAGTCGTCCCGCCCTTCCGGGCCGCTTTGAGCAACTTGAGCGTCGTGTCCCGCAGCGTCGAGGAGAGCGCCGGCGTGATCCCGGTCGTGAAAAAGACCCGCGCGTCCTGGATCCTGTCGACGTCGACGTCGCGGATCTTCGTCGTCGAAACCGCCGTGTTCTCCCGATCGTAGATGACGTTCGTCCCGCGGGGTTTGCCGGCGTGTTCGAGGTAGTAGGTCCCCTGTCGGCCCCGGTGGCTCCAGGTCACGTCGGTCTCGATGCCGTGGCTCCGGAGTTCGCTGACGACCCGCCGGCCCAGCGGCGTCTCGGGCACCTTCGACAGCCAGGTCGCCGACGCGCCGAGCCGATCGGCCGCGATGGCGACGTTGCTCTCCGCTCCCGCGGCGCGGACTTCGAACTCGTCGGCGTTCTCGAGGCGTTCGTTGCCCGGCGGCGAGAGCCGGAGCATCGTCTCGCCGAAGGTGACGATGTCGCTCACCGGTCGGCCCCCCAAGTTGTGCGACCGCGACGGTCGGTGTGTCCCTCGGTCATACCCCAGCCAACGAACGGCGTCGCTATAAGTTGTGGCGGTCTGTCAGCGCAGGATCACGCTGAACCGAGACGACGCTTCGGACCGATACATCGCCCGCGGTGGCGCGCGCTGTGGCGCGGTGAAGCGGTCGAGGCGCGGGTCCCGACGTACTCCCCGGGAGCGCCGGGAACAGTTTCGGTGGTACCGAACGGCTGCAGGGACCGACAGACGACTCGTGCCACCAACTGTCGCGTCGACCGGACGGTTATGATGTCGTATACTCAATATTTCTCCAGATGGTGTCGTCAGACGGACTCGAAACGTGGTTCGACTACCAACGTCTCTTTCTGGGGCTCGCGGTCACAGTGGTCGTCGTCATCGGTGCGTGGAACCGACTGGTACCCCATCTAGAAACGCTTCTGCTCGCGGCTCCGGAGTTCGACCCCGGGGATCCGAAGTTCGCGCTCGCGGTCACGGTAGCGGGTAGTCTCGTCGTTTCCCTGCTGGTCGTACTGGCGGGGCTGTCGAACCGAGAACGGCCGTGACTCCGACAGTCACGACCTACTGAATCCCGTCCAGCGGCGACGAGACCGAGACGAGCGCCGTCTCGCCGTCGTTCTCGAGAGCGATTTCGGCCCCGAAAGCCTCGAGCAGATCACATCGGGTTTCGACGTGGTCGGTCACGCCCGGGATCCGCACCCGACCGCCCGCGAGCGCGAGGAAGGCGAGCAACTGGTCGGCCATGTGCCGATCGACCGGGGCCGTCCCCTCGAGGAAGCGGTTCGCGGCGTCGGCCGCCTCCTCGCCGACCCGCTCGGCCGGGTTCCCGCGTTCGCCGAGGGCGGAGAAGCCGGCGACTGCGGTCCCGTGATCGACGCGAATCACGAGCGCGGAGCCGGGTGAGGGGCTGTCCGCGGTTCGTTCGCGGCGTTCGGCGAGTTCGAGATCGTCGCGATCCAGTCGCTCGAGCGCCCCCTCGACCTGTCGGTGGGCGACGTCCCGGTCGGCCAGCGATTCCGATTCCGTCGAGTAGACGGACAGGGCCTCGATCGGTCCCCGTTCGACGATCACGATCGGCTCGAGATCGGACGGCTCGAGGCAGAGCGTGACCTCGCCGCCGCCGTCGGGGTAGAACCCGCGGCGCTCGCTCTCACAGGTCGCCTCGAGGCCGAAGCGCCGGACGAGCGGCAGTTTCACGCGCCGCAGGTAGTCAAGCGGCGGGGACCACGCCACGTCGGTCCCGCCGGTGATCGTGACCGACAGCGGCGACTCGAGGATCGTCGCCAGCGGGAGGACGGCGTTACAGAGCAGCGTCGCGCTGCCGGCGGTCCCGATGTCGACGGCGAACTCGCCGCCCGCGAGCCGGCCGTCTCCCGCCATCCCGGCAGCACCGCCCTCGAGCCCCGGCTCGAATTCGATCGTCTCCGAGCCCAGCTCCGCGCCCGAAACGTCGGCGTCACAGATCTCGGCCAGCGTCTCGAGGACCGCCAGGTGCTGGTGGCGGAGCCCGGGCGTCGGCCGGTCGCCGCGGACGTTCTCGAGGCGGACCGGCTCGTTCGTAAGAGTCGACAGCGCGAGCGCGGTCCGAACGAACTGGCCGCCGGCGGCCGCGCCGTCGAGTTCGCGCGGGGTCGTCATGGGTTCGACTGCGGGCCCGAGGTACCTACCGGTGGCGGCTTCGGGTCGACTCGAAGGGGGAGTTCGTGTAGTACTCGGTACGGGAAGACGGAAATCGAGGGGAGCGTTCCGCTATCGTCGCAGTAGTGAGTAGCCACGCCCTCCCCAGCCGATTTCTCCGCACGGGGCTTCGCCCCGGTCGGATGGTTCGCGGGACCAGCGGTCCCGCGCTAACGTTCGTTCCCTCCGGTCACTCGCTCATCCAACGGAAGACGCCGCGCGTCTTCCGAGCCGTTCGCTCGCTGTGCTCGCGAAGACCTCGAACGGCGTCGGATCACGGTTCACTGGCGGCTCACGGGTCACTCCGTTCCCCGTTCGCTTTTCGAGGGCGAACGAAGTGAGCCCTCGCACCGCTCACCGTGATCCAGCGCGCGCTACCGCAGGCGGTCGTTCGACCCAAGGAAATCGTCCGTTCCCCGGACGAACCGGCTGGCAGGACGGTTTCCCTGCGAGTGGCTCGTCAACACGGACCGCGTTTCCGGTTTGTGAACTTTTTCCACGCTTCGCGGAGGAGTCCCAGCCCAATGCGACTCTGGCACGATCCGCTCCGGCGGCGGTGGCTCCTGTGGGCGATACTGGGCGTGCTCTTCCTGCTGGTCAACGTCAACCGGCTCTCGACGGCGGTCCTCTCGGAGGACCTGATGGCCGCCTTCGGGACGACCGGGGCGCAGTTGGGGACGCTTCACGCCGTCTTCTTCTGGGTCTACGCGGCGATGCAGATCCCGTCGGGCCTGCTGGCCGACCGGTTCGGGCCGCGGCTGACGGCCACGGCCGGGGCGGTCGTGATGAACGTCGGCGTCGTCTGGTTCTCGTTCGCGGAGGGCTACCTCGCGGCGACGCTGGCCCGCGGGCTGATCGGCCTCGGCGGGAGCGTGATCTTCGTCTGCGTCCTCCGGTTCTGCGCGAACTGGTACCGCACCGACGAGTTCGCGACGATGAGCGGCGCGACCTTCGCCGTCGCCGGCTTCGGCGGCGTCTTCGCGACGACCCCGCTCGCGCTCGCCGTCGGCCGGTTCGGCTGGCGGTCGACGGTCGCCGGGCTCGGCGTCCTCGGCCTCGCGATGACCGTCGTCGCGTTCGCTCTCGTCCGGAACTCGCCGAGCGCCGCCGGCTTCGAGCCGCTCGAGGACGTCCCCGGACAGGAGGTCCTGACGAACGCTCAGCTCAAGTCGTACCTCGCCGCCGTCCTCCGGGACCGCTGGCTCTGGGTCGTCAGTATCATGCTGTTCTGTTCGACCGGGGTGAACATCACGCTCTTCGGACTCTGGGGCGTCCCCTACGTCGTCCAGACCTACGACGTGACGGTGACCAGGGCCTCCACGCTGACCCTGCTGGGCGGGCTCGGACTGATGGTCGGCCCGCCCGCGGTCGGCTGGCTGGCCGACCGCCTCGAACGCCGGATCGAGCTGATGGTCGCCGGCGGGGTCTGTTACACCTGCTGTCTCGCCCTGATCGCGGCCGTCGGGAACCCGCCGCTGCCGGTCGTCGGCGCGGTGTTTCTGGTGAGCGGGATCACCCTCGGCGCGTTCGTGCTGGGATACTCGGTCGTCCAGGAGCGCCACCCCAGCAGCGCGAGCGGGATCTCGACGGGGTCGGCGAACGCCGCGGCCTTCGCCGGCGCGGCGGTCTTCCCGACCCTGATGGGGCGGGCGCTCGACACCTACTGGACCGGCGACCTCGTGGGCGGCGTCCGCGTCTACACCCAGACGGGGTACCGGATCGCGTTCGGGATCGCCACCGTCGCCGGCGCGATCGCCTTCTGCTGTACCGTGTGGCTGTACGGACACCGGCATCGAGCGACCGCCGAGGCCGACGAGCCGACGCTCGAGGGCGCGAGCGGCGAGTAGCGGCGACCGAGACCGGTCGCGATCGGCCCCTAGCCGCCGTGACCCGGGTAGTCCCGCTCGAACCGGTCCTCGATCTCGGCCTCGTCGAACCGGACGATCACCGGCCGGCCGTGCGGACAGGCGTAGGGGTTCTCGCAGTCGTCTAACGCCTCGAGCAGGTCGACGACCGACCCCTCCGTCAGCGACGTGTTGCCGGTGATCGACGGATAACAGGCGAGATCGCCGAGGAACTCGTCGGCCAGCGCGTCGATCGTCTCGGCGCCGGCCTCGCGGTCCCCCTCGACGAACGAGGTCAGCACGTCCCGCAGCCGGTCGGGCTCGAGGGTCGCCTCGAAGACCGCCGGGACGGTCGTCACGGCGACGGTCCGGTCGTCGACCCGGTCGGCGTAAAACCCCAGCCGCGAGAGCGCCTCGCCGTACCGTTCGAAGGCCTCGGCCTCGGCGGCGGTTAGCTCGAGTTCGACGGGATCGGCCAGCGCCTGCGCGGCGGGGTCGTCGGCGAACGCCGCCCGCAGGCGCTCGTAGTTGACCCGCTCGTCGGCGGCGTGTTGATCGATCAGGACGAGCCCGTCGGCGGTTTCACAGACCAGATAGGTGTCGTGGAGCTGTCCCAGCACCCGCAAGGCGGGCAGCGAGTCGAACGCCGTTTCGTCGCCCGTCGCGGCCTCGCCGGTCAGCGTCTGCTGCTCGGTCGCGGCGTCGAACTTGCGGCCGTCGTCGCGGTCGCGGCTCCGTTCCGGACCCGTACTCGTGCCGCGGTCCCGACGCGGATCGGAACCGCTCGAGGCCCCTGCAGTGTCCGTCCCGTGGGACTCGGCTTCCGTTTCGCTCGAGTCCGGCCGGGCGCTCGCGGACCGATCGTCGGGCCGCGAATCCACGTCGCTCGCAGTTCGCGCGGACGCCGCGTCGCCCGCCGCGCTCGCGTCTCGATCGGTCGGCGACGCGTCCGCCGAGCCGTCGTCCGGACCGCTTTCGCCGCCGTCCGAATCGCCCTCGCGCGGCGTCTCGAGGCTCTCCTCGAGCGTCGCTGGCTCGCCGTCGGACACGGACCGATCGGTTTCGTCGTCGGGGCCGCGCGCGTCGGGCTCGACCCGCGCCTCGCCGGGGGCCGACCGGCCGCGAGGGGCGCGCGAGCGAAGCAGGCCGTGCTCGAGCAGCGCCGATTCGACGGCGGAATCGACCTGCCGGCGGACGGCGTCGTCGTCGTCGAACCGCACCTCCCGTTTTCGGGGGTGGACGTTGACGTCGACCGCCTCGCCGGGGACCTCGAGAAAGAGCGTCACGAAGGGGTAGCGATCGCCGCCCAGTTGGGTCCCGTAGGCGCCCATGATCCCCTCGCGGACGGCGTCGGCCGCGACGGCGCGGCCGTTGACGTAGGTCGCGAGGTAGTCCCGGCTCGAGCGGTTCGTCTCGGGGTGGGAGACGAGCCCCGTGACCGACTCGAGCGGACCGGGCGGGAGGTCGTCGCCGTCGGCCTCGACGGGGATCATCGACGAGGCGACCTCGCGGCCGTAGACCGAAAGCACGGCGGCCTGCAGGTCGCCCTGGCCCGTCGTCGCGAACACCTCGCGGCCGTCGTGGGTCAGCGAGACCGCCACGTCCGGGTTCGCGAGCGCGTAGCGCGTGACGACGCGGTTGACGTGGGCGAACTCCGTCGCGGTCGTCTTGAGGAACTTCCGGCGCGCGGGGGTGTTGTAGAAGAGGTCCTCGATCTCGACGGTCGTCCCCGCCGGACAGCCCGTCGGCTCGACCGAGACGACCTCCCCGCCCTCGTAGACGAGCTCCGTCCCCGCCCCCTCGCTCTCGCGGGGCCGCGACCGGATGGTCATCCGCGAGACCGAGCCGATGGTGTGCAGCGCCTCGCCGCGGAAGCCAAGCGTCGCGACGCCGGACTCGAGGTCCTCTAACCCCTCGATCTTGCTCGTCGTGTGTTCGCGGACGGCCGCCCGGAGGTCGGCTTCGCTCATCCCGCGGCCGTCGTCAGCGACCCGGATCAGCTCGGTACCGCCCGCCTCGACGGTGACGTCGACGCTCGAGGCGTCGGCGTCGATGCTGTTCTCGACGAGTTCCTTCACCGCGCTGGCGGGTCGCTCGACGACCTCGCCGGCGGCGATCCGGGCGACGGTGTCCTCGTCTAGCTGGTGGATCTCGGTCTCGTCGGGTGGGGTGTGCTCGTCGCTCATGATAGCGCGGCGTCGACTGTCGGATCCGACGCCGGATGTACTGTGTAAGCCTACAGACGGCGACTGGTTAGGTCTTGCGTCGCACGAGAGAACGGTAGTCGGCCGTTCGAGGAGCCGTCAGTCCTCGAGGCCCAGGTCCTGGGACATCGAGTTACCGGCCCGCGGGACGCCCTTGACCGTCACGGTCTCGCCGTTCATGAAGGAGGCGGCGGGGCTGGCGAGGAACTGCGCGACGTCGGCGATGTCTTCCCCGTAGCCGATGCGGCGGTCGGTCTCCTCGCGGGGCGGCATGTCGTCGCTGTCGATACCGAGCGTCTCAGCGACGCCGGGGGTCTGAATTAGTCCGGGCGCGATGCAGTTGACGCGGATGCCGTCCTCGGCCCACTCGGTCGCGAGCGTCTCCGTCAGGCGGATGATCGCGGCCTTGGAGGCACCGTAGTGGCTCTCGCCGGGCGCGGCGTGCTGGCCGTTGACGCTGGACATGTTGATGATGACCCCGCCGTCGCCCTCGCGCATGACCTCGCCGGCGAGTTGCGTGCAGTGGACGGTGCTATTGAGGTTGAGGTCGACGATGGTCTGCCAGCCGTTCGCGGAGATGTCCTCGAACGGCGCGACGAACTCCCCGCCGGCGTTGTTCACGAGGATGTCGACGTCGCCGAACTCGTCGACCGTCTCGTCGACCAGGTTCTGGACCTGCTCGCGCTCGCGGACGTTACACTCGACGGCCAGCGCATCGGCGGCGTCGTCGGCGTCGTTGATTTCGTCTGCGACCGGACCAACGCGGTCCATCGACCGCGAGCAGATGGCGACGTTCGCGCCGCCCGCGGCAAACGTCTTCGCGATCGCTTCGCCGATTCCCTGACTCGCGCCGGTGACGATCGCGGTCTTCCCCGCGACGTCGAAGTCTGCTTCGTGCATCGTGCTAACGGGTGCCCCAGTCTCCCAAAGTTCTACCGATGGGCGACGACCTCGCCGTCGTCCGGTTCGCCGGAATAGACGGTCGTCGACCGCCGCGACCGTCGCGGCTGGCTGGATCGCGGCGAGTCGTATCGACTCCCGGTCGGACGGAACGCGGCGCGGGTACTACCGCGGGACGGCGCCGTGCCGAACGTTCTGCCGACTCCCCTTAGTGACCCTTGGCGTGATGTAACCAGTTTTTGTAGCGTTTCACTCACCTGCAATACATTCGAGACGCTGGAACCCCAACGACCCCCAAATGCGCCCTATCGTCGAGGCTCTCGATCCGAACGTTCCCTACCGCGTGAGACAGCGACTCGGCCCGTGGATCACGCGACTTGCACGCGCTCTCGGGCAGCCCGAATACCGCCTTCACGAGGCCGGCTACGTCGGTACCGTCCAGCAACCGCTGAACGAGTTCACGGCGGTGCTCCAGGAACACGGCTTCGATTGGGACCCGCTGGCGTGGTATCACCAACCGCCGGTGGGGTCCGAACCGAACGGTAGTTGGACGTACCGACCGACCGTGCTGGCCGACAGACAGATCCACGTCATCCTCGTCGCCCACTCGCCGAAGTATATCGACGTTTTTGCCCACGAGGAGTACAACTGGCTACGACACCCGATCAAACACTTTCGGCAAGTCGGCATCGACCGGAACGTCGGGAGTAGCAAAATAGGGCGGTGGCTCGAAAGTCACGGCGTGGAGGTCGACACCAAATCACGCCGCCGGCGATGGGTCGTACACGCCGTCAAAGACTTTCGTAAACGTCTCAGTTCACCGTTCAGAAGCGCGAGTTCAGCTCACGGATCTGAAGGAGACTGAGAGACCGCGCTGTGTGAGCGGTTCCCGGAAGTCGTCCTCGGTCGATTCGCTCGCGGACGCGTGATACCGTCCGTAGCGCCCATACGCGTCCACGTACCGATCCGGGCGCACCACGTTCAACCGCGACAGCAACTACTGCTAACTCGCTCCCCGACATCGAACGTCGCTCGGCGGCCGGGTCACTCCTCGAGTCGCTCCTGTAACTCCTGGACCTTCGAGACGAGTTCGATCGGCGGCGTCGTGTTGACGTCGATCGACTCGAGATCCTCGAGGACGGCTTCCGCTTCGGGATCGAGCGATCGGCCCCCCGAATCAGTACCCGCCGGACCGCCGTCGGTCGACGCCGTCGCGGCCTCTCGGCCGTCCCGCGGCTCCGTCTGCATCGTCCCGCTGCCCAGATCGAAGACCGCCTGGACGGGCTCGCTCGAGGCTCCACCCTTGGCTTCGATGGCCTTCTCCTCGCGCAAGCGCTCCAGGACCTCCCTCGAGCGGTCGACGACGGGGTCCGGGACGCCGGCGAGATCGGCGACGTGGACGCCGTAGCTGCGGTCGGTGGGGCCGTCCCGGACCGTCCGCAGGAAGGTCACCTCGCCGTCGCGCTCGTCCGCGGCAACGTGGACGTTGGCGACGCGGGGCAGGTTCTCCGCGAGGCCGGTCAGTTCGTGGTAGTGGGTCGCGAAGAGGGTCTTGGCCCTGACCTCGTTGTGCAGGTACTCCGTCGCGGCCCACGCGATCGAGATGCCGTCGTAGGTCGCGGTGCCCCGGCCCACCTCGTCGAGGACGACCAGCGACTCCTCGGTCGCGGTGTGGAGGATGTTCGAGAGTTCGCTCATTTCGACCATGAACGTCGACCGGCCCTGCGCGAGTTCGTCGAGCGCGCCGACGCGGGTGAAGATGCCGTCGACGACGCCGACCTCGGCCGCCTCGGCCGGGACGAAGCTCCCGATCTGGGCCAGCAGGACGATGCAGGCGACCTGGCGCATGTACGTCGACTTGCCGGACATGTTGGGGCCGGTCACGACGAGGAAACCCCTCTCTTCGTCCATGCGGACGTCGTTGGGGACGAACTCCGTGGTCTGTTCGACGACCGGATGGCGACCCTGCTCGATCGCGAGGCGGTCGCCCCGGTGTAGCTCCGGCCGTACCCAGCGGTTCTCGGCGGCGTGGGTCGCCAGGCTCGCCAGCGCGTCGATCGTCGCCAGCGCCCGGCCGACGTCCTGCAGCAGTTCCGCCCGCTCGGCGACCTCGTCGCGGAGCTCTTCGAAGAGTTCGTACTCCAGATCGCCGCGCCGATCTTCGAGCCTGAGGATCTCGCGTTCCTTCTCCTCGAGTTCCTCGGTCGTGAACCGCTTGGAGTTCTTCAGCGTCTTGATCTGCTCGTAGTGGTCCGGAACGCCGTCGGCGGCGGACTTGCCGACCTGAATGTAGTAGCCGTCGGTCTTGTTCCGATCGACCGTGACGTGCGAGAGGCCGTACTGGCGCTTCTCGCGCTCGTCGAGGGTGTCGAGCCACTCCCTGACTTCCTCGTGGCGCTCGATCACCTCGTCGAGTTCGTCGTCGTACCCCTGCTGGAGGAGTTCCCCCTGGGTCACCGTCGACGGCGGGTCCTCGACGACGGCCTCCGCGAGGGTCTCGCGCAGCTCCCGCGCGGCCGCCCGGTCCGGCCGGTCGACGATCCCGGAGAGGGCGGAGTCAGCCAGTTCCGGCGTCGAATCGATCGTCTCGGCCACGGCCGGGAGGACGGCCAGCGTCTCGCGGACCGCCACCAGGTCCCGCGCGTCGGCGCTGCCGTGGCTGGCCTTCGAGGCGAGGCGCGCGAGGTCGTAGGCGTCGCCGAGTCGATCCTGGATCTCGTCGCGGGCCAGCGCCGCCGTCGAGAGCGCGGCGACGCCAGTCTGACGCTCCTCGAGCGTCTCGAGCGACCGCCTGGGTCGCTGGAGCCACTCTTTGAGGAGGCGGCCGCCGGCGCTTGTCTCGGTGTGGTCGATCGTCGCGAACAGCGAGCCGTCGCGCTCCCCTTGCATCGTCTCGGTCAGCTCGAGGTTGCGCTGGGTGGTCGCGTCCAGCGTGACGTGGTCGTCGCCGTGGTGGGCCTGGATGCGGGTCATCGAGGCCAGCACGCCCGCGCCGGTCTCCTCGACGTAGGACAGCACCGCGCCGGCGGCCGCGAGCGTCGGCTCGCCGACCGACAGCCGGTCGACGGTCTCGGCCCCGAACTGGTCGCGGACGGCGTGAGCGGCCCGCTTGGGTGCGAACGCTTCGGTCTCGTGGAGCGTCAGGGTCGCGTCGACGCGCTCGCGCAGTTTCTCGAGCAACTCGTCGTCGGTCCGTACCTCGGGGCCGGGCAGGACCTCGACCGGGTCGAACCGGTAGAGTTCCGTCAGCGCCTCGTCGGCGTCGGTGGCGTCGGCGACGAGAAAGCGGCCGGTCGTCACGTCGGCGAACGCGAGGCCGTAGCCGTCGCCGCTCGCGCCGGCGACCTCGCTTCCGTCGACGACCGCCGCCATGTACTGGGCGTCGGCGTCGCTCGTCTCGAGCAGGGTCCCGGGGGTCACGACGCGGACGACCTCCCGAGCGTGGCCCGAGTCGGTCTCGTACTGGTCGGCGACGGCGACGCGGTAGCCGCGTTCGACCAGCGCCTTGAGGTAGGGCGTCAGGTCGTCGATCGGCACGCCGGCCATCGGATAGGACGAGCCGTGGGAGGACTTCTGCGAGACTTTGAGATCGAGTTCCTCGCTGACGAGCTCGGCGTCCTCGCCGAAGAACTCGTAGAAGTCGCCACACTGCATCGTCAGGAGGTCGGCGTCGGTCCCTTCCTTGAGCGAGAAGAACTCGCCGACGATCCCCGTCGCCTCGGTCATATCCGGTGACTGTCCCTCCACCGCAAAAACCCTGCGGGATCCGCGGTGAAAGTGGTCGATCGGCGACGAGAGTAAAGACGGACATCGATCCGGTTGATACCCCGATGTCCCGTCAATTACGTCAAAAACGGCGTGGGTTACTTTCTGAGGCCGCTGATAAAGTTATTCGCTCGAGTCCGGACAGCAGATAGCACTCCCGGTCCCTTGTGCCCCTGCTCCGGTTCGAGTTCGCGGTCAGTCTTCGGTGAGCGGCCCATGTTCATCTATCCCTTTCTTCTCGCTACCCATAAAACTGCGGCAATCCCGAGTACGAAGAGAGACGTGAACAGCGTCGGATAAAGGAACTCGTCCGGACTACCGTCTAGCGTTAAAACGGCCGAGAGCAGGAGGCAAAGTACGCCTGCGACTAACGAGAAAAGCGTCGTGTGTAGCCCGACGACGTTAGTCTGATTCGTTTCCCGCATCGATTCGGTCCACTCGTCGTATTCGTTTAGTTGAAGAAGGAGCCACTCACGCTCCGTATACCCTCCCGCAACGACATCTTTTCGATGGTCACTACTCACGCCGAAGCTCGGATCTGAGACGGAATACGTCCAGATACCCGCCACGATGGAAGCGAGCAAAAACACGACGCCACTGGTCGTTAGTCTGAACGGCCACGTTCCGATCTCCTCGATCGTTATCGAATCACCACTGATCTGAATCGCAGAGATAACGAGGCCGATAAAAAGAACCGCAGTTCGGACCGTCCGCATAGCCTTGTCATCGATATCACCCAACAGCGATATCTGTTCGTCGAGTACCTCGCGGGACTCTTTTCGAACTATCTCGAGAGCTTCGATATCGACTTCCTCGGCCGGGGTTTGCTTCTCGTCCGGTTCAGAACCGTTGGGACGTGCTGTCGATCTAGAATCGTCGACAGGGCGGCTATCATTGCCAGATTCGGACTTCAATTTCGAATCGGAGTCCGATTCATTCTGGCCCATTTATCGTCTGAATCACGCAACAGATATTATAAAGAATTTCTTACTTCCGTCTAGGCTTCGGAATAAGCGTTCAGATTCCGACCGCAATACGAATTCAGTATAACAACCCGCCCAGCGGCACGTCCTCGTCGGGCGAGACCAGCACGGGATACCCCTCCTCGCTCGGAACCCCGACGGTCAGCGCCTCCGATTTGAACCCTGCGATCCGCACGGAGCCGAGGTTGGTCGCGCAGAGTACCTGTCGGCCCTCGAGGTCGGCCGCCTCGTAGTGGTAGTCCAGCTGGCCCGCCGACTGAATCTTCTCGTCGCCGAGATCGATCCACAACTTGGTCATTTTCGGCTTCTCGGCCTCGGGGAACGGCTCGGCCTCGAGCACTTCGCCCACTTCGATCTCGACGTCGAACGGACTCTCGACCATGCCCCGCGGTACCGTCGCGACCGAAAACTAGGTGTCGGTCCGCGAGCGTCAGCCGCCGCGGGTGCGGTACCAGACGCGGGCGCCGACCGGCGATTCGTCGGCATCGAACTCGAGTCGTCGCAGGACGAGGTCCCGGATCGCGAGGGTCACGACGAGTTCGATCGACTCGCCGTCCGCGGTCGTCACGCCGAAGACGGCGTGACCGTCCCGCTCGGAGACGGCCTCGATCGTCCCGACGGACCACCGCTCGAGGTCGTGGGTGGGCTTGCGCGCGTGGATCCTGTCGTGGGCCATACCGGACCGAACGGGTGCCGAAGGGGAGAGTCTGGCGGGGGGTGCGGTTCCGGCCGCCGTCGGTCGGTACGGGTCAGTAGTCCCCGAGGACGCCGAGCCGTCTCGCCCGGCGGGTCGCGTACTGGAAGACCGCGTAACCGAGCGCGAAGTAGCCGACGGCGACCGCGAGCAGGACCGCGAGGTCGGCCGCCGGGAACTCCCAGAGACGGACGTCGTCGATCATCGCCCGCTGGAGGAGCGCGCTCCCCTGCGCGAGCGGGAGCCACCGCAGCCAGCCCAGGTCGAACGCGGGCGCGGAGATTAGCACGATAAAGCCGAACTGGAGCAGGTTGAGCCAGTTGCCGACCCGCTTGTAGAGGACGGTCACGCCGCCGGCGGCCAGCCCGAGCCCCAGCACCGAGACGACGCTGAGCGTCGCGACGACGGCGATCGTCACGAGGTTCAGCTCGAGGCTCCGGCCGGTGATGAGCAACATTACGGCGAGCAACACCGCCGAGACGAGAAACGACCGGACGATCTTGGCGAGGCCCTTCAACAGGACGACGGGAGCGAAGCCGAAGGGCGACATCACGTGGCGCTCGAGGGTCCCCCACTGGACCTCGCTCCCGATGTCGTTCGAGATCGAGGAGTAGGCACCAACCGAGAGCGACCACAGGAAGTAGCCGACGATGATCCCCTCGATGGAGTCGGTCAGCGCCTGCCCGGCGACCGCCCGGCCGCCGTAGAACAGCAGTCCGAAGAAGAACACCGAGATGACGAGCCCGCCGACGGCGTTGGCGGGATAGCGGACGAAGAGCAGGTACTCGCGGTAGAGGACCGCCCGCGCGAGGTGGCGGTAGCCGGCCGGTTGCGGCCGATCGACGGCATCGGACCGACCCGCGCCCGCGGTCATCGCTCACCCCGGTCGCCGCTCGTCAGTTCGACGAAGACGTCCTCGAGGTCCGGCTCGACCGTCCGGACCCGCTCGAGGGTTACGCCGGCGCCGCGGAGCGTCTCGAGCAGCTCGTAGAGGCCGTCGCTGTCGGTCACGACCTCGATCCGGTGGCCGGCCTCGCGTCGCTCGACGTCGACCGCGTCGAAGCGCCGTCGCAGCCGCGAGACGAGCGCGGCGTCGATGTCGGCGCTCGCGATCCGAACGCAGTGGCGGTCCGTCTCGGCCAGCAGGGCGTCGACGGCGTCGTCCGCGACGATCTCCCCGTCGGACATGACGAGGACGCGGTCACAGACCGTCTCGACGACGCCCATGTCGTGGCTACTGATGACGACGGTGAGATTTTCCTCCGCGACGAGGCGTCGCAGTTCCCGCTGGAGCGTCCGGGAACTCTCGACGTCCAGCCCGAGCGCGGGCTCGTCGAGGAAGACGACCTCGGCGCCCCCGGCGAGGACGCTCGCCAGCGACACCTTCTGTTTCATTCCCCGGGAGAGATCGCGAACCGGAACGTCCGCCTTCGCCTCGAGATCGAGCTGGGCCAGCAGCCGCTCGTGGCGGTCGCTGACCGAGTCGGGATCGACGCCGCCGATCGTGGCGAAGTACCGCAGGTTCTCCCGGACGGTCAGCCGCCAGTAGTCGTTGCGCGCCCCCTCGAGCATCGCGTCGACGGCGGTGTAGGCCGCCCGCGGTCGCTCCCGGAGATCGATACCGCGGATCCGGACGGTGCCCGCGTCCGGGACGACCATGCCGAGGATCGACTTGATGAGCGTCGTCTTGCCGGCGCCGTTCGGCCCCAGCAGGCCCACGATCGAGCCGGTCTCGACGTCGAAACTCACGTCGTCGACCGCGGTGACCGCCGTCTCGCCGTCGCCGAACCGCTTCGACAGCCCGGTGACCGAGACGGCGACATCGCGCTCGTCGGCCGCCGAGGAGTCGCTGCTTGCCGGACGAGTGGCGGAAGCCGATCGTTCCGCCCCGGAATCCCGATCGTCCCCTTCCGCGTCGGCGGCGCCCCCCTCGCCGAACGCGCCCACGGCGTCCGTCCCGCTCGCCCGCTCGCTGTTTTCTCGCGGCGTCACGGTGCTAGTTTAAGTGTCCGAGATACAAAAACGCGCGGCCACCCCGCCGAGACGGGTCTCGAGGTGCCGGCGACGGCCGGGGTATATGACGCTACCCGTTGGAGGACGACCCGTCAGCCATGTCAGACCGCGACCATCGCGTGTTGATCCCGGTCGACGTCCTCGAGGGGGAGAGCGTCCCGCGGACGCTCGTCGACGCGTTCGCGTCGATCCCGGTCGTCCTGCTGGGCTATCGCGAACTCCCCGACCAGACCGGCACGGCACAGGCGCGCGACCAGTACGGCGATCGCATGCGGGCCGAACTCGCGGAGCGGCGGACGGTGTTCGAGGACGCCGGCTGCGACGTCGCGTCGCGGCTGGCGTTTACCCACTCCCGACTGGAGACGTTCGAACGCGTCGCCGTCGAGGAATCGTGCGACGCCGTCCTGGTACTCAACCCGGCGCCCGTCCTCGAGACGGTACTCGTCGCGGTTCGGAGCGACGTCAACGTCGACCACATCGCTCGACTGCTCGCCACGGTCCTCGCCGACACGACCCTCTCGGTCACCCTCTTGCACGTCGCGGCCGACGAGGGGGAGCGAGAGGAGGGCGCGGAGTTGCTCGAGACGGCGCGGTCGGAGCTGGTGGCCGCGGGCGTCGACGGAGAGCGGATCGATAGCACGGTGGTCGTCGACGACTCGCCCACGGCGGCGATCCTCGACGCCGCGGCGGATCACGACCTCCTCGTCCTCGGCGAGAGCCGACCGTCGATCCGCCGCTTCGTCTTCCGGGATCGCGTCGAACGACTGGCACAGGGGACGGTCGATCCGGTCCTCGTGATTCGCGGCGAGTACCTCGAGGCGGCGGACGACGCGGGGGAACCGGCACTCGACGGCGAAAACGAGGGGTAGCGAACGCGGTGTCTTCTCACACACGAAGCGGTCACGCGCCGTCGGGGGCCCGGACGACGAGCACTGGACCGACCGACTCGGCGGCGATCCGCTCGGCGTCCTCGCCGAGGAAGAACGACCGCAGCGACGGGGCCCGCTCGCCCATGACGATGGCGTCGTGATCGGCCGCGGCGTCGACGAGCGCATCGAGCGGCGCGTCGCCGACGGCGAGATCGGTCTCGACGTCGACGCCTGCCGCGACGAGGTCCGCGGCGGCCGCCTCGAGCGAGTCGCGGCCACCGGCCTCGTCGTCGGTCGCGAGAAAGAGCGTGACGGCGATCTCGCGGCCGGCGATCAGGTCGGCGACGAACGACCCGATGCGGTCGACGGCGACGTCGCCCGAGAGGGTCACGAGGAGTCGATCGACCGGCCCGGTCACGCCCGGAACGGCGTAGGCGTCCGCCCCGACCTCCGCGGCGACCCGGTCGATCGTCTGCTCCCGATCGTGAGTGAACACGAGGCGGTGGTCGGCCTCGCCGCCGGACGCCTCGAACTCGGCGACGAGGTCGTCGAGGGCGGCGGTCGCCCGGTCCTCGTACTGGAGTCGCGCCTGGTCCGGCGGCGTCTGCTCGGGCAGGACGTGGTAGCCGAGCACCGTCACCTCGGCCGGCGCGAGCAGCGTCGGCAGGCCGGCCGAGACCGTCTCGCCCTCGAGGATCGCAAGCGGCACGAGGACGCGGGTCATTGGAGTGCCCCCCTGAGCGTGACGTCGCGGGCGTAGTAGGCGTACCACCCGGCGGTCGCGAGCATGATCGCGATACCGATGAGCTGTGACGCGCGCTGCATGAAGCCGATCAGGGCGAAGCTGGCGAGCGCGCCGAGTATCGGGACGACGGGATAGCCGGGCGTCCGGAAGTCGGGGTCGTACCACTCCGGTTCGTTCCGGCGCAGTGCGAGTAAGGCCACGCAGATCAGTCCGTACATGACCAGATGCAGGAAGGAGGCGACCTCCGCGAGCAGTTCCACGCGACCGGTCGCGACCAGCACGAGGATCGGCCCGCCTGCCAACCCCAGCGCGACGTGTGGCGTGCCGTACCGCAGGTTGATGCGGCTCGCCCGCCGCGGTAACAGGGCGTCCTTCGAGACGGCGTAGATGGCTCGAGACGTGCTAAGAATCGACGCGTTCGCGCTCGACATGGTCGCGAGTAGCCCGCCGAACACGATCGCGACGGCGCCGGCCGCGCCGAGGTAGTGGCGACCGACCTCGACCATGGCCGTCTCGCCGAACTCGGCGAGTCGCTCGCTCCCGAAGGCGCTCGTCGCGACGAAGATCGTCGCCACGTAGAGCACGCCGACGACGAGGACGGAGCCGACCATCGCCAGCGGCAGGTTCCGGCCGGGGGCTTTCATCTCCCCGGCGACGGTCGCCACCTGCGCGAAGCCGAGATACGAGGTGAACACGAGCGCCGCCGTCGTCAACACCGGCATCGCGCCGAAGGGCGCGAACCGTTCGGGCGCGGACGGCTCGCCGATGAGCCCCACCGCGTCGAGGCCGCCGTAGCCGAGGAAGACGACCAGAATCGACAGCAGCAACGCGACGATCCCGTTCTGGAGCTTCGCCGCGTTTTCCGTCCCGGTAACGTTCAACGCGGTAAACGCCGCGCCGAACAGCAGCGCCAGCGGGATGACGAGCCCGTCGCCGACCGCGACCCCGAGTTCGGCGAGCGTGTCGACCGCGTAGTAGCCGAAGCCGACGAGATAAAACGCCGTCGCGAACACCAGTCCGAACCACAGCGAGAGCCCGACGACGGTCCCGGCGAGCGTGCCCAGCCCGCGGGAGATGTAGTAGTAGCCGCCCCCGCTTTTCGGCATCGCCGTCGCGAGCTCCGACGTCGGCAGCGCGACCAGCAGGGCGACGAGCGCGCCGATCGCGAACGAGCCCGCCGCGGCAGGGCCGGCCTGTCCGGCGGCCAGCCCCGGAAAGACGAAGATTCCGGCCCCGATCATCGTCCCGATCCCGATGGCGAGCCCGCCCGTGAGCCCGAGCGTCCGCTCGAGTTCGGCGTCGTCGGTGATCGTCGCCTCGTCTGTCTCGACCGTCGGCTCGAGCTGCGGTGACTCCCCGTCGACGTTGGTCCCGCCGACCGACGACGAATCGCTCATACCGAACGCGTCTCACGCCTGCCGTATAGCTCTGCTGTCGAATCCGGGGTTCCGGGATGCCGGCGGACGCTCAGTCGGTGAGTTCGTCGGCCAGCAACGACAGACTCTCGTCCCCATCGTCGGCCGCGTCCGGCACCGCGAGCATGACCTCCTCGATGCCGGCGTCGGCGTAGTCGGCGAGCCGATCGCGGACCTCGGCCGGGGTCCCAGTGGGGGCCGTCTCGAGGTAGCCCGACAGGAAGAACTGGCGGGGCTCGCTCGGTCCGTCGGCGGGCAGGAACTCGTTCCGGAACGCCTCGCGTTTCTCCTCGGCCGCCGCGGCCGTCTCGCCGACGAAGACGAACAGTTCGGCCGACTTCCGGATCTCGTCGTACCGCGCCGCGCTCTCGCAGTAATCGCGCAGGATCTCGAGTTTTCCCGCGAACCCCTCGGGCTCGAGGGTGCCGTAGTTCCAACCGTCGGCCAGTTCGGCGGCGTACCGCAGGGTGAACTGCTCGCCGCCACCCCCGATCCAGATCGGCGGATGCGGGTCCTGCACGGGCTGCGGTTCGCAGAACGCGTCCTCGAGGTCGATATCGAGGTGCGCTCCCTCGTGGCTGTAGCTCTCGTTCGTCCAGAGTCCCTGCAGGATTTCGACCGTTTCGGCGAGCCGGCGAAGCCGTTCGGCCGGTGGCTCCCGGAACTCGTAACCGAAGCGGTCGTACTCGGCCTCGTACCAGCCCGCGCCCAGCCCCAGCTCGAGCCGGCCCTCGCTTATCCGATCGACCTGCGCCGCCATCTTGGCCAGCAGGGCGGGGTGGCGGTAGGACTGGCTGGTCACGAGCGTCCCGAGCCGCACCTCGTCGGTGGCCTCGGCGACCGCGCTCAGGGTCGTCCAGCACTCGTGGGTCGCTCGCCGCGGATCGCCGATCCACGACTGGAAGTGGTCCTCGAGCCAGACCGCGTCGTAGCCCAGGCGTTCGGCCTCGAGCGCGGTCTCGCGGACCGTCCCGATCTCGGTCCCGTACTGCGGGAGGATGATGCCGACATCGAGGTCGCCGGCATCGCCGTCGGCAGGGCTCATCCGGTCACCTCCCGCTCGAGCGCAAGCGTCCGGTCGGCGAGCGTCCCGGAGTCGTCGGCGACGAGTTTCACGAGCGCCTCCTTGCCGACCTCGCCGCGATCGACGACGGCGGCCGGCGGTTCGTCGCGGTCCGCGAACGCCCGCCGGGCGCCCCAGCCCATCGTCCTCCCTTCAGTCTCGCTGATCTCGTCGGGCTGTTCGCCGCGGTCGTACTCCGCGACCGGCCAGCCGAGACGCTCGAGGGCGGCCTCGACGTCGGCGTCGAACCGGCAGTTCACCGCGAATCGGAGGCCGGGGACGAACTCCCGCGCGCCGAGGAGGAACCGGGCGACGTGGCTCGAGGCCCCGAAGCGGACGCCGCGGTTGGGCCGGACGCCCGAGAGCGTTCTCGTAATGCGGCCCTCGACGGCGGCGGTCTCGGCGACCGATTCGGCGTAGGGGGTCGCGCCGACGACGTTCATCCCCACCTCGGGGACCAGCGCGGAGACGTCGGCCGCGACGAACCGGTCGACGATCGCCTGCACTGCCTCGGCGGTCCGCTCCCGGGCGGCCTCGTTTCGCAGCGGGACCATGTGGTTGACCGCGCCGTGGCCCTCGCCCACGTCGTAGGCGTACCGCACTGCCCGGGCCAGGAAGTCCGTCGCACCCTCGACCGCGGGCTCGAGGGGTTCGTCTTTCGCCAGCCGGGCCGCGATCGCCGCCGCGAGCGCACAGCCCGAGCCGTGGGTGGCGTTCGTCCCGACCCGGGGGTGTTCGAACGTCCGGACCGTCTCTCCGGTGACCAGCGTGTCCCGCACCGTCTCGCCGGGGACGTGGCCCCCCTTCACGAGGACCGCGTCGACGCCCGTCTCGCGGATCGCCTCGCCGGCCTCGCGGGCCGTCTCCTCGTCGGTGACGGCGATCCCCGTCAGGACCTCGGCCTCGTCGGCGTTGGGCGTCGCGACCGTCGCCGCGCTCAGCAGGTCCTCGTAGGCGCGTTCGGCCTCGGGCTCGAGCAGGCGGTCGCCCGAGGTCGCGACCATCACGGGGTCGACGACCAGCGGGAACTCGAACGCCCGTGCGCGCTCGGCGACCGTCTCGACGACCTCGGTCGTCGCGAGCATCCCGGTCTTTGCCGCCCCGACCGCGAAGTCGTCGGTGACGGCCTCGAGCTGGGCCGCGACCTCCGCGGTCGGCAGGACGTGCGTGGACTCGACGCCGCGGGTATTCTGGGCGGTGACGGCGGTGATCGCCGACGTGCCGAAGACGCCGTGGGCGGCCATCGTCGCGAGGTCGGCCTGGATCCCCGCGCCGCCGCCGGAGTCGCTGCCCGCGATCGTCAGCGCGACCGGTCGGTCGTCGGGTGCTGGTGTTCGCATACGGAACCGTATTCCCGGCTTATACTAAGCGGTGATGGTCAGCGACGCTGAGAGTCGTCCGCGGTGCCATCGACGCCTCGGAGACGACCGGTCGTCGAGCGCCGTCCGCCGTCAGTCGTCGGCGAGTTCGAAGAACCCCTGGTCGTGTTCGATCACGCCCGCGTCGTGGAGCGCCGAGATTGCGCGGCTGACCGCCTCCTCGCTGCAGTCGCGTTCGTCGGCGACCCGCTCCCTGAGGGCCTTGTGCGTGTATCGATCGTCCTCGAGTTCGTCGACGATCGCCGCTTTCACCCGCTCGAGATCGGTCATCGGTCGGGGAGCGTACGAGTCCGATACGGGTACGTCTTGCCCGACGTCGCTCGAGGCATCACCGTCGGTGGACAACGGGACCGTCGGGTCCTGGCGAGATCGTTGCGAACGGCGATCCGTGGCCCAACGGCAGCGTTATGGGTATGGATACGATATGAATACGTATGGGCGAGTCCGAAACGCGAAAAGTCGGCGACCGCGGGCAGGTGACGCTACCGAAGCGGCTGCGAGAGGCGTTCGACATCCGCGGCGGAGACGAGGTGACGATTCGCGAGGAAGACGACAAGATCGTCATCGAGAAACCGACGACGCGGGCGGATCTCGCGGAGGGATACCGACGGCGCGCCGAACGCCACCGCGAACTCGAAGCGGAGATGGACGGTGCGTCGCGGGAAGCGAACGCCTCCCTCGGCGACGCGCCCGACTGGGAGGAGTAACGATGCACGTCCGCCGCGGCGACATCGTCGTCGTCGACCTCGATCCGACGCGCGGCTCCGAACAGCGGGGTACCAGACCCTGTCTCGTCGTCCAGAACGATGTCGGCAACGAGAACGCCCCGACGACGATCGTCGTCCCCTTCACCACGTCCGACGCGGACGAGCGCTACCCCTTCGAAGTGCTCGTTCCCGCCGACGAGTGCGCCCTCCGCGAGGACTCGGTCGCGCTCTGTAGTCAGGTTCGAACCGTCTCGATCGACGACCGGATCACGAACGTCGTCGGATCGGTGCCGGACGACCGGCTGGCCGAGGTCGATACCGCCCTCGAATACAGCCTCGGTCTGCGCGAGGTCTGAACGGCCGGGGTCGGCGACGAGACGGAACGGCCCGTAGTTACGATCCGTCGCCGTCGCTCGCCGCGGCGGCCAGCTCCGCGTAGGCGTCCCACGACGGGTCGGCGTTCGGGTGCGCGAGCCGCTCCCCATCGACCAGCACCTCGCCGCTCCCGCCCTCGAGCGCTTCGACCCGACCGATCTCGGCGACCGGCGTCCCCCGATCCGCGAGCGCCCCGCGAACGGCGGCGACGCCGTCGGGGTCGACCGCGAGCAGCAGCGAGCCGCAGCTGGTCGCCGCCCAGGGGTCGATCTCGAGGGCCGCACAGACCTCGCGGACGCCGGGTCGCAGCGGGACGGCGTCGCGGTCGATCGCGAACCGGACGCCCGCGCCGTCGGCCATCTCGTTCAGCGCGCCGGCGAGGCCGCCCTCGGTCACGTCGTGCATCGCCCGGACCGGCCCCGCGGCGGCCGCCGCGAGGGCGTCCCGGACGGCGTAGACCTCCTCGAGGCGGTCCCGTGCGGCCGAGATCGTCTCGTCGGTACAGTCGATCTCGTCGCCGAAGAGCGTACTCAGCAGGCCGACGGCCTCGACGGCGGGGCCGTTCGTCAGGAGCAGTCGATCGCCCGGGCGAGCCCCGTCGGGCCGAACGACGTCGGCGTGGTCGCCGACGCCCATCGCGGTGGCCGCGCCGACCCACGGGTGAGAGGGATCGGCGTATCGCGCGGTGTGGCCGGTCACGACCGCGACGCCGAGGTCCTCGCACTCGGCGTGGATCGTCTCCCAGACGGTCGCGAACTCGTCGTCGGTCATCGATTCGGGCAGGGTAAAACAGATCGAGAGGTGTGACGGAGGGACGCCGCTGACGGCCACGTCCGCGAGGACGAGGTCGAGGGCGAAGCGCGCGGCCCGCTCGAGGCCCAGCGTGGGCAGGATCGAGAGGGGATCGGTCGCGGTGACCAGCGCGCGGTCGCCGATATCGAGGACGCCGAAGTCGACGCCGTGGGTCGGTCCGACGGCGACGTCGTCGCGGTCGGCACCGAGGTTCGGCGCGACGTGACGGTCGAAGAACGCGCGGTCGATTTTTCCGAGGTCGCTCACGGCCGATCGATACCAGTCAGCCGTTTTATGCGTACTGGTTCGAATCCGTAATGGGAAGCGGGCGGCGACATCGGCTTGGGACGGCGTCGCTGACGTCGACGGCGACCGTCGAGGTCCGCTATCGAGTCACGGCGCCGTCGACGCGAGACGCCGATCCGGATCGTCAAAGGGAAACCGTTTTCGGCTACATCTTCCGCCGGTCGAAAGGTCGAAGAGTTACAGACAAGAGTCAAGTTCGTCCCCGAATTACCGGAGATGGATGGCGTACTCCTTCGGGTCGCGGATCGACGGCGGCCTCGAGTTCTCCGCGGGCGAACTGACGGGTGCGCTAGGTGATTCGGTTACGGTGCTGCCGCTGCTGGTCGCGCTCGGGGCGACGACGAGCGTCTCCCTCCCGCACGTCCTGCTGGGCTTCGGCGTCTTCCAGATCGTCTGGGGGATCTACTACGGACTGCCGCTCTCGGTCGAGCCGATGAAGGCGCTGATCGGGCTGGCGATCGTCGGCGCGCTCTCCTACGCCGAGCTGGCCGCCGCGGGACTGCTCGCCGGCGGCGTCCTGCTGGTCGTCGGGCGGTTCGGGCTCGTCGGCCGGCTCCAGCGAGTCGTCGGCGAGCCCGTCATTCGGGGCGTCCAGTTCGCCGTCGCACTGCTACTGCTCGAGGCGGCCGTCGGCCTCTCGGTCGGGAACCTCCCCGCGGCGGCGGCCGGGCTCGCCGTCGTCGGCCTGCTGGCGCTGGTCGGTCACGCTCGAGCGAGCGCGCTGGTGGTCCTCGGGTGCGGTGCGATCGCGGCCGTCGCGACGGCCGGCGTTCCGTCGCCGACCGCGCCCGCGCTCGCAGTATTTCCCGCCGGCCCGCCGTCGGTCTCGGCCGCGGCCCTCGAGGGGACCGTCGCCCAGCTGGGCATGACGATCGGGAACGCCGCGATCGCGACCGCCCTGCTCTGTGGCGACCTCTACGACCGGGAGGTCTCGGCCGACGCGCTCTCGCAGAGCATGGGCGTGACCTGTCTCGCGGCGATCCCGCTTGGCGGCGTGCCGATGTGTCACGGCAGCGGCGGGCTGGCCGGCAAGTACGCCTTCGGCGCGCGGACCGGCGGCGCGAACGTCCTCCTGGGAGTGGGCTACCTCGCGCTCGCACTGGTCGCCGCCGGGGCCGTCCTCGCGGCGTTCCCGATGGCTCTGCTGGGCGTCCTGCTGGTCGTCGTCGGCGGCCAGCTGGCTCGAGCGGCGTTCGGTCCGGTCGACGACCCGCGATCGCTCGCGCTCGTCGCGGGGGTCGGACTCGTCGGCGCGGTCGTCAACGTCGGCGTCGCGCTCGTCGGCGGGGCCGTCGTCTTCTGGTTGCTCTCCGGCTCCGACTGATCGACGGGAGCCGGACGACCTTTGCTCCCGCGGTGCCAACGGCCACCGATGCCACCGAGCTGGGCCGATCTGTTCGACCGCGGCGCGGAGTACGACGGCGACCTCGAGACGATCCGGGACGAACTCGCGGCGATCAGGGAGGAAGACGATGCCTGACCGCGACGAACCGAACCCCGCCCGCGTCGTCGCGGACGCCGACGTGCTCGCGGCCGACCTGCTGATCGGCGGGCCGGCCCGCGAGGCGCTCGATCACGTGCGCCGCCACTCGTGGGTCGAACTGGTCGCGAGCGACCCGCTGCTCGCGGAGACCGAGCGGCTGGTGACGGCGCTCGCCGACGCCGACCTCGCCGCCGATCACCGCGAGCGCCTCGAGTCCGAGCGCGTCGCGGTCGACCAGCCCGAGGGCGACCACCCGGCGCTGGCGTCGGCCTATCAGGGAGCGGCGGCGCACCTGCTCTCAGACGACGAGCGGCTGCGGTCGGCGAAAGCCGGCCTGACGCTCCAGCCCCGCGTCCCGGTCAGCGTTCGGCCGCCGGACGCGTTCGCGCGCCTGTTCGACCCCGAGAGCCTGTACGCGGCCGTCGAGGGCGGTGAGTACCCGGGGCCGGATCGTGACCCGCGAGCGTAACCGCCGGGAACGCGCGTCGCCGGGGCCGGTTCGCGGGGCGCGAAGAGCGTGTGACTTATGGGGTGGGAACCCCTGTTGTATGAGGGGAATGACCGACTTACGCGATCTCCGGACCGGACTGAGCTACGGGGACGTTCTCCTCGTCCCACAGCGTTCGCCCGTCGACAGCCGCAGTACCGTCGACCTCGAGACGCCGTTCACGCCGAGCGTCGACCTCGAGACGCCGCTGGTCTCGGCCGCGATGGACACCGTCACGGAGGCCGAACTGGCGATCGAACTCTCGCGGGCCGGCGGCATCGGCGTCTTGCACCGGTTTCTCACGCCGGCCGAGCAGGCCGAGCAGGTCGAGCGAGTGAACGACGCCGACGAGCAGGTGGCCGCCGCCGTCGGGATCAACGAGGACTACGTCGAACGCAGCGACGCGCTGGTCGAGGCCGGCGTCGACGCGATCGTCGTCGACGTGGCCCACGGCCACCTGGAGCGGACGCTCGAGGCCGTCGAGCGGCTCAGCGAGGCGTTTCCGGACACCGATCTCGTCGCCGGCAACGTCGCGACGCCCGCGGGCGTCGAGGACCTCGCTGCGGCCGGCGCGGACTGCGTGAAGGTCGGGATCGGTCCCGGCTCGCACTGCACCACCCGGAAGGTCGCCGGTGCCGGCGTCCCGCAGCTGACGGCCGTCGACGACTGCGCGAGCGCCGCCGAGGACCTGGACGTGACGATCTGCGCCGACGGCGGGATCCGCACCTCCGGGGACGCGGTCAAGGCGCTGATGGCCGGGGCCGACACCGTGATGGTCGGCAGCCTGCTGGCCGGCACCGAGGAAGCGCCCGGCGCGGTCGTCGAGGTCGACGGCACCCGGTACAAGCGCTCGCGGGGGATGGCGACCACCGCGGCCGCCGAGGACCGCGACGACAAGGACGTCGACGTCGACGCCGACGAGGGCGTCGAGGCCCTGACCCCCTACAAGGGGCCGGTCGCCGACGTCGCCGAGGAGTTCTGCGCGGGGATCCGTTCCGGCCTCTCCTACTGCGGCGGACGGACGATCCCGGCAGCCCGCGAGGGCGCCGAATTCATCCGCGTCGCGCCCAGCGCGAAGGACCGCGAGGGGTATCACGCGGACCACGACTGGGAGGGCGTCAGCGTCGAGAGCGAATCCAAGACCGTCACCGAGGCGGACCTGGCGGCCGACGACGCCTCGAGTTCGCCGGCCGAAAGCGACGACTGAGCCGGCTCGGAACGAGAGTCGACCCGCCCGCTACGCGTCGCGGTCGGCGTACCACTCGGCGAACGCGCCGAGCGCGCGCCCGCGGTGGGAGATCGCGTTCTTCTCCTCGGTACTCATCTCGGCCATCGTCTGCCCGTTGTACTCGAAGATGGGATCGTAGCCGAACCCGCCTTCGCCGCGAGGCGCGACGAGCGTCCCGGCGACCGCCCCCTCGAAGGTCTCGGTCCCGCTCTCGTCGGCGTACGCGAGGACGGTCCGGAACCGCGCGCGGCGGTTCTCCTCCTCGCTCGCGAGCCGCCAGAGCCGCTCGACGCCGACGGTGTCCTCGACGTACGCCGAGTACGGGCCGGGGAACCCGCCGAGCGCCTCGACGAACAGCCCGGCGTCGTCGACCAGCACCGGCTCCTCACCCCCGAGTTCTTCGAAGGCTTCGCGCGCCCCGTGGGCCGCGATCTCCGCGAGCGAATCGCTCTGGATCTCGGTGTAGTCGTACTCGACTTGCTCGACGGGCTCGATACCGTCGAGGTAGTCCCGCGCCTCGCGAGCCTTGCCCTCGTTCCCGGTGACGAATCGAACGGTCATACTCGAGCGGGGGGTCGCGGACGGAAAATAGGCGTCGGTTGCGCGCCCGACTCGCGGGCGGCACCGACCGACGCGACGGGGCCGCGACGCGCTCGTGCTACAGCTCGAGGGCGTCCATCACGGTCGCCTCCGCCTTCCGGAGGTGTTCGGCGGCCGTCCCGGGCGCGCAGTCGAGTTCGGCGGCGACGTCCTCGACGCCCGCCGTGCGCGGGACCTCGAAGTAGCCCAGTTCGCGGGCGACCTGGAGCGTCTCCCGCTGGCGGGCGGTCAGCGCGCCGACCGCCGCGTCGGCCCCGTCGTACTCGCCGACGCGGTCGACGGTCGTCTCGACGCCGTCTGGCACCCCCTCGAGCGCCGCCCGGAGATCGGCCGATTCGCCGACGACGGAGAACCGAACCGTCCAGTCCGAGCGATACTCTAACGGCGGCAGGACGACGAGACTGTCCCGGGTGAAACCCTCGAGGAGCCGCGCGTCGACGTCGGCCGGCAGATCGCGCACGTAGACGGTGAAGGTCCCCTCGCCGGTCCGCGCGAGTTCGTAGTCGCTGACGCGGTCGGTGTCCGCGAGCGCGGCCTCGTAGACGTCGGCGTCGCCGACGACGTGAAAGACGAAGGCGTTGTCGTCGCCCTCGCCCGCGAAGTTTCCGTGGACCAGCCGGTAGGACTCGAACGCGTCGCTCTCGGCGACGAACCGGTGCATCGGGTGGATCGTCTCCTCGTCGAACCGTAGCGTGAGCCGAACGGTCTTCACGGCCGGACGCTCCGGCCCGCGTATATAAATAGCCTAGCCCGTGGCGCAGAACCGACTCGCCGCGGGCGGCCGAACGAACGGCCATGACAGCGGACTCGACGCTCGAGTCGCGGCCGGAAGCGCGCGGCGATGCGGACGGGGACGGGACGCTCGAGGCCTCCCTCGGGAACGCGGTCCTCGGGCGGGACGACCACGAGAACGCGCCGGCGATCGTGATCCGGCCCGACGAGGTACGGCAGGTGTTGACGACGCTTCGCGACGAGGTCGGGTTCGATCACTGTTCGTGCGTGACGGCCCAGCAGTATCCGGACCGGTTCGAGACGATCTACCACCTGCGGTCGTACGCCGACCCGACGCGGGAGGTGAGCGTGGTGGTGCCGACGCCGGTCGACGACCCGAAAAGCGAGTCGGCCGCGCCGGTCTTCGAGACGGCCGACTGGCACGAGCGCGAGGCCTACGACCTCGTGGGAATCGAGTACGAGGACCACCCCGATCTCCGGCGAATCCTCCTACCGGAGACGTGGCAAGGTCACCCGCTCTCGTTGGACTACGACCAGGAGCAGCCTCAGGTCGTCACGCTCTCGGAGCACGCGAACCCGATCGCGGGAAGCGAACGCGACGCCGCCTCGGAGACGATGTTTCTCAACGTCGGCCCGCACCACCCCTCGACCCACGGCGTCCTCCACGTGAAGGCGGTGCTGGACGGCGAGACGGTCGTCGACGTCGATCCCGATATCGGCTACATCCACCGCTGTGAGGAGCAAATGTGCCAGGAGAGTACGTATCGCCATCAGATCATGCCCTACCCCGATCGCTGGGACTGGGTCTCCTCGGGCCTCCTCAACGAGTGGGCCTACGCCCGCACGATCGAGGCTCTCGCGGACGTCGACGTGCCGGCGTACGCGCAGGTGATCCGGACGATGGGAGCCGAACTCTCGCGGCTGGCCTCCCACTTCATCGCCGTCGGCACCTACGCGCTGGACATCGTCGGCGAGTTCTGCGCCGCCTTCCAGTACGCCATCCGGGACCGCGAACTCGTCCTCGACCGTCTCGAGGCGCTGACCGGCCAGCGGATGATGTTCAACTACTTCCGACTCGGCGGGGTCGCCTGGGACCTGCCCGAACCCCGCGAGGAGTTCATCGCGGACGTCCGGGACGTCCTCGACGGCTTCCCCGCAAAACTCGACGAGTATCACGACCTGCTCGTGACCAACGAGATCTTCCAGCGTCGCTGCGTCGACACCGGCGTCCTGGAACCCGAGGCCGCGAAGGACTACGGCTGTACCGGCCCCGTCGCCCGCGGCTCCGGCATCGACTACGACCTCCGCCGGGACGATCCGTACGGCTACTACGACGAACTCGAGTGGAACGTGGTCACCGAACCCGACGGCGACAACTTCGCCCGGCTGCTCGTCCGACTGGGCGAGATCGAGGAGTCGGCGAAGATCGTCGATCAGTGTCTGGACCTGCTGGCCGACTGGCCCGAGGACGAACGCACCGTCCAGAGTAACGTCCCGAGAACGCTCAAGCCCGAGGCCGACGCCGAGAGCTACCGCGCCGTCGAGGGCGCGAAGGGGGAACTCGGGATCTACATCCGTTCGGACGGCACCGAGACGCCGGCGCGGTTCAAGATCCGCAGTCCGTGTTTCTCGAACCTCTCGGCGCTGCCCGAGATCGCCCGCGGCGAGTACGTCGCCGACCTCGTCGCGGCGATCGGGAGCCTCGATTGCATCATGGGTGAGGTCGATCGGTGATCGGCGGCGCGGCCGCTCGTCGATGGCGGCAGCCGCGAAAAGGGTTCGCGCCGGTCATACGGTCTGCTGTAAGTCATTTCCGGCGCGACCGCGACACGGCCTGCGGTCGCACCGGAAACTCGGTACAGCAAACCGTATCAGTCGTCGGTGTCGTCGACGATGACCTCGACGGGCTCGTCGACCGACTCCGCGTCGTCCCCGGACGAACCCTGTTCCTGCTGCCAGAGCAGCGCGCCGGCGACGGCGACGACGATCCACGAGCGCCAGTTGGCGAGGTTGAGCGTGTAGCCGACCCCGAAGGGCTTCTCGACGAGCATCCCCTCGCCGGGCTGCCAGTACGACGAGAGCATGCGACTGATGCTCGGTCGTTCGAAGTTGTACGGTACCCCGAGGATCTCACCGGACGTCGACTTGTCTGCCATGCTCGGTGATACGTCGTCCCCGGATAAAGGGATTGTGTGCTGGTGGCACCGAGGTCGGCTGCCGACGACCGGATCGTCGACCCGCCTACGCGTCCGACTGGTAGCGACCTCGGCCCTCGACGGCTCGTAACCGCTCGAGGACGCGTTCCTCACCGACCTCGCGGTAGCCCGCCCGGACCGCCTCGCGCAGCGGCTCGGGGTCGTCGGCGGTCCCGACGAGGCTCTGGTCGAAGACGTGGAGGTCCATCGCGTAGTCCTCGACGTGGTCGGTGTGGTAGCCGAGCCCGAAGTCGATGAGGTAGGTGCGATCGGCGTCTCGCTCACGGCCGTCGTCCGGTCGCCCGTTCGGCGGCGCTGCGCGCCGCTCGCGGTCGTCGACCGCTCGCTCGGACTGGGACGCGTCGCGTCCCACACGCCCGACCCTGACGTTTCTGGTCGTCGGATCCCCGTGGACGAAGCCGGCGTTGTGCAGTCGGGCGAGGTGTCGGCCCACGTCGCGGACCCGCTCGACCGTCAGCGACTCGCGGAGGTCCCGGTCGCCGACGTACTCGAGTTCCAGCCGCGCCTCGCGGGGGTCGACGTCCGACAGCACCGGCGTCGGTACCCCCTCGCGGCGGGCCAGACTGGTCAATCGGGCCTCGAGGGTCGTCCGCTCGCGGCGGAGCCGGTCGTCGAGTTCGGGGTGGCGGTAGCTCTTTTCCTCGCGGCGCTTCGTGACGCGGCCCGCGTCGGGCTCGAGGTCGACGAGCGCCTCGGCCCCGCGGACCTGCGCGTCGCCGTCTGCCCGTCCCACTGCGAGGTCCGGTTCGTCGGAGCGCTCGCGGTTCCTTGCGTCACCGCTCGCCGTTCCGAGGTCCTCGCTTCGCTCGGACCTCGTCCGCCACGTGACGGGCACCTGATCCGGCCGGAAATCGGGGTCGACGCGGGAGTCCTCGAGCGCGAGGGTGTCGCCGGCGTCGTACATCTTCGCACCGAGCACGGCGATCATGCCGGCGTTGTCCCGCAGGAAGCGCGGCTCGGGCGCGTGGAACTCGGCCCCGCGCTGGGCGCACATCTCCGCGAGCATCTCGCGCAGGCGCTCGTTCTGCCCGACGCCGCCGCCGAGGACGAGTTCGTCGCTGCCGGTCAGCGAGAGCGCGCGCTCGGAGACCTCGGTCAGCATGCCGAAGATGTTCTCCTGTAAGGAGTAGCAGACGTCCTCGACCGGCGTTCCCTCGTCGTAGCGCTGCTTGGCGGCGCTCATGATCCCCGAAAACGAGAAGTCCATCCCCTTGACGACGTAGGGGAGGTCGACGTACTCGCCGTCCTCGGCCGCCGCCTCCACCTTCGGTCCGCCGGGGTGGGACCAGCCGACGTGGCGGGTGAACTTGTCGATCGCGTTGCCGACGCCGGTGTCCATCGTCTCGCCGAGGACGCGGTAGCGGCCGTTGCGGTAGGCCAGCAGGTGCGCGTTCGCGCCGCTCGCGTTCAGACAGACCGGCGCGTCGAACCCCGAGGTGTGGCGGCCGATCTCGAGGTGGGCGACCATGTGGTTGACGCCGACCAGCGGCACCCCGAGCGCCTGGCTCAGCGCGCGGGCGGCGGTGCCGACGATGCGCAGGCAGGGGCCCAGCCCGGGTCCTCGCGAGAAGGCGACGGCGTCGACGGGCGACTCGCCTGCGGACCCGTCGTGGGTTTCGCGGGCGTACTCGAGGGCGCGTTCGACGACCCGGGGCACGGCCTCGTGCATGTGTTCGGCGGCCTCGCGGGGGTGAATGCCGCCGCTCTCGGGCTGATAGGCGTCGCTCTCGATGATGACGTCGTCGGCGGCGGCGTCGAAGACGGCCGCGCTGGCGGCCCAGGCGGTCCCTTCGATGCCGAGGATGCGGGTGTCGGAACTCACGTGTGGTCGCTACCGCCGCTCGGACGCGACGCGTAGAGAAGCCGGGCGCGGTTCACGGGAATCTCGCTGCGGTCGATCCCGCCTTACTCCCACTCGGTGTAACTGCACTTGCCGCAGTGCTTGCGGTCGCCGTGGTCGGCGAGGAACGCGTCGCCGCAGCGGGGGCACTGTTCACCGGTGGTACTCCCGTCGTCGTCGTAGAGTTCGTAGCGAGCCATTTACGCTTCCTCCGGTTCGGCCTCGGCGTCTTCCTCGTCGGCACCGATCTTGTTTCGCTCGAGCATGTGGTCCTGCTCGACGTCGCGGGCGTCGTCGGCGGTCTCGTAGACCTTGGCCTGCCCGACGGTCTTTCGCATCCCGAACTTGGTGTCGAGCTTGCGGATGACGACCTCGTCGGCGTCCTTGTTCAGCTTCGCGGCCAGACTGTCCCGAACCTGCAGTCGCTCGGGGGTCGCGTCCTCGTGGGACAGTTCGAAGGTCACGTCGGTCCGATGCAACATGGGGTTCTCCTCTTCGGAGATGATGTCGACGTCCATGATATCACTCAGTTACCCTACTATCCCCGTGTAGCGCCTAAAAGGATTTCGAAGCGGCCACCCGCAGGTCGCGACGCGTCCGGCCGTCACGATTCCGAGACGGCGGCCCGGCCCCGCGGTGCGATCGGAGCGAAAGGTGAACGTATTTACTTGTTGAACGGACACGTCCACAGGAATGCCCTCCAGACGACAGGCGCTCGCGAGCGGCGTTCTCGGGGTCGCCGGCCTCTTCGGCGGTTACGCGGCCGTCGACGATCAACCGGACGCGACGGTCGACTGGCCGATGGCCCGCTACGACGCCGCCGGAACCGGCCACAGCCCCGACGCGGCGGGCCCGAAAGACGATCTGCGGCTCGCGTGGGAGGGGCGCCTCGAGGACACCGGCGGCTTCGCGGTCGCGCCGCCCGTGGTCGTCGACGGGATGGTCTACGCCGGCAACGAAACGCTCGCCGCGTTCGACGCCGCGAGCGGCGACGAGCGGTTCTCGTACGGCATCGCGTCCCGCACCAGCCCCGCCTACGTCCCTCCATCGATCTACCGGACCGGAACCCTGACGGTCAGGACGGCCGACGGCGTCGCCGGCCTGAACGCCGACGGCGGCCTCCGGGCGTTCGGCGTCCAGTTCGGTGCGAACCGGTGGCGCGGACCGGGACCCTCCCCGTCGTCGCCGCCCGGGAACGCGCTCGAGAGTCCGCCGCCGGTCCCCGCCGACGGGACGGTGTACGTCGCCGCCCCCGACCGCGGCGAGGTCGCCGCGCTCGAGGCCACCGACGGCAGCGAACGGTGGCGACGACGGCTCGACGCCGGCGACGAGGCCGACGTGACCGTGCGACGACCGGCGGTGAGGGACGGGACCGTCTTCGTCACCGGCTGGCCGTCCCAGGTCCGGGCGCTCGACGCCGAAACGGGCGACGTCGCGTGGGAAGACGAACTCGACGAGCGGATGGTCCTCCCGCCGACGGCGACGGACGACGGGGTCGTCGTGCCGACTCGACGCGGCCTGACGGTCTACGAGGCGACCGGCGACGTTCGCTGGTCGCGTGACCTCGCGGGCAACGCGACCGGCGGCGCGGTCGCCGTCGCCGACGACCGGGTGTTCTTCGCGGACGGTACCGAGTCGCTACACGCGCGCGACCTCGAGACGGGAGCGGAAGAGTGGACGCTGTCGTTCACGCAAGAAGCGGCTCCGGTCGTCGCGGACGGCGTCGTCTACGTGACCGGCGGCTACGACCTCATGGTCCTCGACGCCGCGACGGGCGAGCGGCGGTTCACCCGCGAAACCGACTGGTTCTTCTCGCAACCGGTGGTCGGTGACGGCGTGCTCTACGTCGTCGACGGCGACCGCGTCCTCGCGCTGGAGGAAGATCATGAGTGACGACGGCGGCGACGGACGGGAACGGGCATCGACCGGCGACGACTCGGCGGAGTCGGCGACGACCGAGGGGACGGCCCCCGAGACGGATCCCGACGACGCGGACACGCCGCCGACCGGGATCGCCGGCGCGATAGCGCGCCTCCGACGCGATCCGGAGCTGATAGCGCCGTTTACCGTGGCCGGACTCGTCCTCGCGCTCCTCGATGCGGTCCGGCGGTGGGACCCGGTTCCGATGCTGGTCACCGGCGACGACGTCTCGATCGACGTCGAATACGCCGGCTATCCGACCGGCGTTCCGGACACGGTCCGCCCGCTCGGGGCGCTCGTCGACCTGAAGCCGCCCTATCTCGCCTGGGCGGTCGGCCTCGAGGCCCTCGCGCTGGCGGTCGTCGCGGCCGCCGGAACCGCGACCATCGCGCGAACGCTCGAGTCCGGCAACGGCTGGGACCGGGCGCGATGGGGACGGCGGTTGCCGGCGTATCTCGGACTGGTCGTCCTGTTCGATACGGTCGGACGGGCGGTCGGCGCCGTCGGGTTCGGCGTCGGTGCGGTACTCGCGATCCCCATCTTCGCCGCGTTCGTGCGGTTCTTCCTCGCGCCCGCGTTCGTCGTCACCGGGTCGGGGCCGGTCGCCGCGCTCGCCCGGAGCGTTCGCGCGACTCGCGGAATCGGCTGGCGGCTGTTCGCGGTCGTCGTCTGTTTCGGCCTCGCGGCGTGGCTGTTAGGGCTCGTTCCGTACGTCGGGACGGTGCTGAGTACGGCCCTCGTCGGCTCGACGCTCGCCGTAACGATGGCCGCGGTTCGAGACGAACGCGAACCGACCGATACCGACGGATGACGGGAAACGGTACCTCGATCCGTCAGCCTGACCGTCGGCGCTCGGTTTCGGCGTCCCGACCGACTGCAACCCGACGAATCCGGGACGGTCCTCACCCGCTCGAACGTGACGGTCGACTATCGCGACGGACCGGTCGCCGCCGGATCGGGACGGCGGTCGGTTTCGGTCGTCCGCTCGGCGTAACCGCTGATGAGCGTCGACATGAGCCGAGCTTCGATCCGGCGGAGGTGCTGGCCGACCGTCCCCGCGGAACAGTCCAGTCGGGCGGCGATGTCCTCGTAGGTAACCTGACGGGGCTCCTCGTAGTACCCCTCCTCGACGGCGACACGTAACACTTCCCGCTGGCGGTCGGTCAGTTCGGTAAACGGCCGTTCGTCCGACGGGTCGTACGTACCGAGCCGTTCGATTTCGACGTCGGCGATCGCCCGCGTTTCCTCGATGACGCGGCGGAGTTCGTCCTCGCGGCCGATCTCCGAGACGCGGAGGCTCCGGTTCTCCGGTCCGGTGTACTCGAGCGGGTAGTCGAGCAACACCGCGTGCCGGCCGTGAATCGAGAGCAACTCCCGCGTGAGATCGCTCGGTTCGTAGTGTAACTGGAGGACGGTCCTGTCGCCGGCGTCGGTGAGCTGGTAGTCGACGACCGTCGGTCCCGTCTCCTCGAGGGCCCGTTCGGCGACGGCCCGATCGCCCCGCACGATCTTCTGCGTGATGATCGTCCCGTCGTTGAGTCGGTCGATGTTCCGGATGGAGTCGAACGTGACTCCCAGCTCCCGGAGACGCTCCGCACCCCGATCGAAGTATCCGCGGGGTGGCGTGATAACGTATGTCACGTATCGCATACTGTTGTATCACGATCCCACCACAGATAACAGTTATGACTCTAAAACACCTAATTGAACAACATTAGTAAGTGGTCTAAATAGGCGACGGGACGCGGATCACCCGCGGGGTCCGGAACGGCGAGCGAGCCGAGAGCGGGTCCGCGGCTCAGGTGTAGTACGGCCAGTACAGCGACCGGCCGGTCTTCACCAGCCGCCAGAGGGGGCTACAGCCCCGCTCCCAGGCGAAGACCGGGACGGGCCGCCCGCCGAAACTCTCCTTGAACCGGAAGACGCCGTCCTCGAAGTCCGCGGTCGTGCTCCCGAAGTCGTAGGTCTCGTAGCCGTGGTCGATCCCCCACCGGAACACCCGATCGTAGAGCAGTTCCGACGCGTGATCGTCGAAGTACGCCCGCGGCACGGCCGCGAAGAAGCCGTGGATCGCGTCCCGCTCGTCGTCGAGGACCTCGAGCATCCCGCCGGCGTACTCGCCGTCGATCCGGATCGTCAGCAGGAGGAGTCGGTCGTCCATCGGCCGGAGCGCGTCGAAGAAGGAGAACGGGTAGCCCTCCGCGCCGACGCGCTCCATGACCCGTTCGTACGTGCGGTGGAACCGCCGGAGGTTCTCGCGGGTGAGCTCCTCCGCGACGATCTCGTAGTCGCCGTCCTCGCCGCGTTCGATCCCCCGTCGCCGGGTCCGACTCATGCCCGCGCGGATCTCGTCGTGGCCCCGCGTCAGATCCAGCAGGAACCGACACTCCCGGCGGTACGGGCGATACCCCCGCTCCTGAAGCGGGTCGTTGTACCGCAGATAGCCCCCGTCCAGCCCGCGGATCTGGTGGACGATCGTCCGCCCGCTACAGAGCGACGGCACCGCTTCGAGTACCCGCTCGAGCGCGTCGCTCGTGTCCGTCGGCACCAGCGGCCCGCCGAAGCCGGGGTAGGCCGACGAGAGCCGCCTGAACGGCGTCCGCTCGATCCCGACGACGACGTTCGGCATGCAGCCGATCGCGTTCCCGTCCTTTCGCACCACGAGGTGCCGGGCCGGATACCCCAGTCCCGACTCGATCGCCTCGAGCCACTCGTAGCGGTGGAAGACGCTCCCCCGACTCGAGCGCTCGACCAGCCCGTTCCAGCGCTCTTTCCCCACCTCCGCGACCGAGTCGACAACCTCGACTTCGAGGCTCGAGTCCGCATCGACCGTGGGGCTGGCGTGGTCGGACAGCACCGCCCCGATGCGATCGAGTCTCGAACGAGCCTCGCCGCCGGTCCCTTGTGCCATGGCCGACGACAGGCGGGGCACCCTATTTGGTAGTCTCCCCATTCCGTCCCGCGGCGGGGACGGTAACGACGGCCAACAGGTAGGGACCGCGGCTCGAGCCGAGAGTCGGCGGCGGGGGGTCGACGACGGCCGTCGGGAGCGGACGGCGCCGCCCTCCCTACGGATCGGGGAGTAACTCCGGCGCCATCCGACAGCCACACGGGGCCACGTGGCCGTCGGTCGGGCCGAGGACGACCGTCATGGCGACCGGCCCGCCACAGCGCGGACAGACCGGTCGGCCGCTCGAGTCGTCGGGTGCGTCGCTCATCGCGACCCTCCGTCGTTGGACGCGGCGGTGGCTCGAGGCGTGCGATTCGTCCGTCGTGCGGGACGTTTATATCCCGCTAGAATGTACGCAATCATGGCTTTGAATCCCTCTTGGGGATTGGAAGCCACGTCTCGGGTGCCTCACCACCCGGGGCATTTCGGCGCATGCCCCCTGCGACTCGTGGAGAGTGGCTTCCGTTCTAATTGTTGTAGTTTAGTAACTTATATCTACTGTTGGTCGCGTGGATCAAGGTCGGAGGCGGGTTCAGATTCGTGGTGTCCGGGTCGCTCGCGTTCCGGACGCGAGTCTCGGCGGTTTGGTCGGTTTAGTGGTTCTCGAGGGTAGAATCGGATGAATTCGTCCGATTATACTGTGTTCGCGGACACCACGGAACGCTAAGGACAACGGATATATCCGTTTCTCCGCGTAGTAGTTACTCAATCAGATGCCGACTCGAGTTGTCCAGCAGCACCATCCGGACGATATCAACTATTCCCTGGAGGATGTCAGTACGAATCCGGATGCGTTCGAGGACAAACTCAGCGACCCAACGGCCGATGTCAAGGTGATGGACTACTCGCTCCCGGACGGAGACGTACGTGTCCTCTATACGACGGGTGTATCGACTTCCTGCGTAGCGAAAACAGCAGTTCTAAAGCGGAATAAGAATTAGTCGCGGAGATGCGCGTTCGACCGCGCCAGTTCCCGGAGACGCTCGTTGTCCGGGACATCGTACTGTTCACTGACATCGCGAACAGCTTCTTGTAGGGTCATGGTTGCTGTGAATGCCTATGGAATTGCTATAGATAAAACTTCTCAACACAACCCTGCTTTCTGTGCTTCTCAACACGATGCTACGTTCTGTGAGTAAGGAAAACTAACTGAGATTCATCTGCTCGAAGTAGGATAATCGTTGGATCGATAACAGAAACTTCCCACGCCCCTGTATCGGTCCGTGTCACCCGCACTGGCTGATCTTACGACGAGTCAATGACTGACCGAGCGACGCGACGTGAAGAAGTGGACTCGCGGGGATTTGAACCCCGGGCCTCTTCCTTGCGAAGGAAGCGATCTACCACTGATCTACGAGCCCTCGCACGTTCATATCCGTGGTTTCTATTTGAGGCTTGTGTTTCGCAGCGGGGTCGGGACACTGCACCACGGCCGTCGGTCGCGTACTGCGACCGCAGTGACTCAACCCCTCGAGGGGCCCGACCCCCCACTCGAGCCGACCGCGAGGACGCGTGCCCGCCCGGCGACGGCACCGACGAGGAAGCCGGTGAAGTGCGCGAGCAGGGCGATGCCGGGCGAGGCGGTCGCGAGGGTGACCCCGATCGCGAGGCCGACGACGACCAGCGCGGACAGCCAGGGCGGGATGTCGACGAGCGAGCCCAGCCCGCTCGAGAGGCGGTTCGACGCGAGGAGGTAGCCGAGCAGGGCGAAGACGGCGCCGCTGGCGCCGAGGACACCCGGCGAGGGGGCGACGGGGACCAGCGGCACCGACGCCAGCAGCCGCGTGAGGGCGATCTGAGAGGCGCCGGCGATCGCGCCCGTCGCGGCGACGAAGGCGTGAAAGCGAGCCCGCGTCGTCGCCCGGGCGACCGGCCAGCCAAAGACCAGCAGCGCGAGGCCGTTCGAGACGAGGTGGCCGAGGCCGCTGTGGGCGTAGACGCTCGTGACGATCGTCCACGGGGCGGCGGTAAGCGGCGGCCTGAGAACGAAGAACGTCCCCATCACGCCGACGAGCGCGGTCAGACCCTGGACGACGAAGACGAGGACGAAGACGACCAGCACCTCGAGGACGGCGCTGCTCGAGCTGGGCCCCGACTCGTCGCTCCCGGAGTCGGATCGCAGGTAGGTCGCCGATTGGGACGTGGAGGGGCGGGCCATAGGGTGAGTTGGAACGGCGGCGGACAAAAGTCCCGGCGCTTACCGGTGTGGCGTCGACGGTCGGCGCGGGGGCTGCCGGCCGCCGATCGAGACGGCGGTCGCTGGTCGAACGGAAACGGTGAAAACGCGAATCTCGCTCTCGAGTCGCGACCGCGACCGTCAGTCTTCGAGGACGATCTCGATCGAGACGTCGTTCGGCACCTGAATGCGCATGAGCTGTCGGAGTGCGCGTTCGTCGGCGTCCAGATCGATCAGGCGCTTGTGGACGCGCATCTCCCAGTGCTCCCACGTCGCAGTGCCCTCGCCGTCAGGCGATTTCCGGGTCGGCACCTCGAGGGTCTTCGTCGGCAGCGGGATCGGACCGCTCAGGTTGACGCCGGTGTTGTTCGCGATCTCGCGGACGTCGTCGCAGATGTCGTCCAAGTCGTCTGGACT
>SDGW01000009.1_pt1 | contig 75676 bp, 91 predicted proteins | sample 2873831 | NCBI WGS metagenome assembly SDGW01 (sample SAMN08132700, study PRJNA421101) | hypersaline lake metagenome | isolation source: celular fraction 0.22 microns magnesium sulfate-rich crust from ephemeral... | place: Spain: Penahueca Lagoon, Toledo | collected 2011-07 | reverse complement strand
CTTCGGAACCGTGGCTATCAAGGACGATGACAGTTCCATCCCCGTCCTTAACTCGCGCGACGACCGAGCGTCCATCGACGTCGGTCTCTACCACTCACCTAGCGGTGCGGTCAATGGTGAGCCTGCCGCGCTGGACTACCTCTGGGAAGGCGAATCGGCAACGCTCCGCATCACGACGCAGCACGGAGCGACGACGACCGAGATCGTCAACGTCCCCGAATCGCTCGCGGGCTACGACGGCAGCACGGTCATGCTGTAATCGGTCTGGATTACCAACCTCGTTCTTTTCTTCGGACGACGCAACACCCAAGAGTGATGTCACTATACATATCCCCATGAGTGACGATCAACCACCGATACCGCCAACCGAAGACAAGGAAGGGATTCTAACGGTCGATGATATCGACTTCACACAGCACGACGAGGTTGAAAAATTAGGAAATGGGAGATATCTCGTGAAAACTGACGGCCCCGCAACACCCGACAAGAAAGCGCTCGCCGAACAGGCCTCAACATCGTCCGCTCCGGAGAAAGAAGATCTAGAAGATGTGTCCGCGGTATACGCGGTCCATGGGAGTCTCATCGCGGGGGAGGAACGAGAAGAGTTAACAATCACGTCCGACGACGTGGTAGAAGCGTTCGATGAATTGGTGGTGCAGTATGCGAAAACGACATCTGGGGACATTCCTGTGGAGGATGCGCTGGCACTGTTGGCACGCGAATCAGAACATTTGTAAGGAAAACCACGATGGCAGAGGACGGGCTCAACGTCCTTGGAGCGGACTGACCGCAGGGGCGGCTTAATGGGATTGATATTGGCGCGCGTAGTTATCAAGTTCGTCGATAATTTCGCGGCGGGATGCCTGCGGGAACGTGTCGTCATACAGTACGTTATCCTTCTGATCGCCGTCACGGCTCTCGTAGATTTCAACCTCCCACATGCCATTTTTTAGACTCTTCGTGGCCTGAATAACTCGTTTGGCGAGTTGGCCTTTGTCGATGGTTTGGATCAGCCGAATGCGGTTTTCATTGTTCGAATGTACGCGCCATCCGTCCGGGTTGAGCCCTGTCATCACTTGTATATCAGCTACCGTGCATAAAAAGATGTTTCGACCTCGAATCCTGATCGCTGGACTGCAGTGCGTCTTGTGAGCGGGGAATTGAGGGTTTATATTCAGAGTTAGACGCGGACGCGGATATCCCGAAGTGCGGAGGAAAATTCAGCCATGGATTGGAAACGGTCGTTCGGGTCTTCGGAAATTGCTGTGACGATTGCGTCGGCAAACTCGTCTCGGTCGGGAAAGTTTACGGGGATGGCCTCCCGGATATCGTCCGCGGTGGGAGAGGGATCAGGGTGACTGAATGAGAGCATTGCGTACGCTGTCATCCCCAGTTGATAGACATCGCCGACGCGGGCGTCCGATTCGGTAAGTGTCGAATCCGTTTTGGCGGTCTGTTCGGGGGCGAGATACGTCTCGTCTTGATCGTTCCAGCGGGTTGCGGTTTGTGGTTGTGGGGGATTGATGACGGCGGTTTCCCAGTCGCCGATGGCGAGGCTCATTGGGTCGTCGGGATCGCGAAAATTGATTGCAGAGGGGGAGAGGTGATTGTGGTAGATGCCGAGACTGTGCGCGCTTGCCAGTGCATCCGCTGTAGTGGCGGTCAGGGTGACGACAACATCTTCAAAGAGATATTTGCTGGAGGCGGTGCCGCCGGGCATTGTTTCGACGGCGAGCCATGGTTTGGCGACGAGCCCCGCATCGACTATACGGCGGACGTATGGGCTGGTTTCGCCGAGTTGTGTCCAGCGGTCGAGAACGGTTTGAAAGCGGTCGCGGTCGAACCAATCGGCGTCGGCATCGAACTGTTTGATGAGAACCGAGTCGTTCCCATCTGGGGTATTTGCCTTGCTCAGTCGCATCGTTTCTGTCTCGTTGACGACATACTGTTCATCGAAGTCGGTGAAGGAATACGTATCGTGCATTACTGATAGTCACCCGCCCAAGCTGTGGAGATCTTATCTGGATATTCGTGTATCACCTATGTTAAACTTGTTGTTCCACACCTGAGAGGTCGTGGGTGAGAAAAATTATATGACTGCCGCCCCGGATGCCAGAGAATCTACTCAGGGTCGCTGTCGTAGATATCGGACTGTTTTTCGCCCTCAACGTCAATCACGCCGAGCGCGCCGCGGCGGCCCGCGCGGGTCAGTGCGTGGTCAACAATTTTCACGGGGCCGGGTACCATCATTTCCATTTCCCCAACGGTTGTGGTGCCGGGGGCGACGGGTGTTGTTTCGATGTTGTGTGCGGGGTCGGACAGCAGGTCGCCGTTGCGGTAAAGGCGGCTCCAGACGTTGCCAATTGGGTGCCATGAACTCAGGAGGTTGGGGCCGCCGTTGGCGAAGAAGACACGGACGGTGTCGCCAACTTCGGCGTGCATCGGTCCGTGGGTGCCGTCCTTGGTAAAGCCGTAGGATTCGCCATTGAACACGACGTATGTCGGTTCCTCCTTCTTCATCGCTTCGAAGTCGAATCCGTGGTGGCCTTCTTCGCCGACATCGCCCTTCGTGTAGATTTCGTGCTGGCCGAGGTAAAGTTCGCGGTCAACCTCGGGGAGTCCGTCTTCGGGTTCGACAACGATGGAGCCAAACATCCCGGCGCTGATGTGCTGGTCGAGGTTGGCGACCGCACAGTGGTATATGAACGCGCCCGCGTACATAGCCTTAAATCTGATGTGGGCGGCATCCTCGCCGGGGGCAGCGTTGGTGTGGGCGGCTCCGCCGCCCGGTCCGTACACCGCGTGGAAGTCGATATTGTGGCCGTGGAGGTTTGACCCTTCGGGAACCTTGAATGTCAGGTTGACGGTGTCGCCGCGGCGGACGCGGACCATCGGACCGGGAATCTGCCCATCAAACGTCATGTAGTCGAACGTAACCCCGGGTTCGATTTCTGCGGTGTGTTCGCTGCACTCGATGGTAATGTCGTGCGTCCGTGGTTCGTCCCAATCGACGGGGTCAGGGATATCTGTCGGATCGCGGGCGATGCTTTCAACATCAACAGATTTCGCGGCGGGGAGACCCTCGTTGCTGGTGTCGGTTGGTGTTTCGTTGTTAGGACCATTTTCTGGCTGCGTGTTTTGCGTCCCAATACATCCTGCGGCTGCGACAGCACCAGTTGCGCCGAGTGCTTGCAAAACGCGTCGTCGCGGGAGGGGAGTATTTCGGATCATCGTCACATGTGATATTAGGAACCTTCAGAATAAAAGGGGCTATAATGATTCTCAGCAGACAGGAAACGGCGTCGATGATCCCTCTATATACTGGGCGTATTTCCCATATAGATAAAATATATGGTAGTAGTCCCGGGCGGATTCGAACCGCCGTCATGGGCTTACTTCCGAGAACAGCGGGGATCTTGGAACCATTTTTGCGGTGAATATCGTGAAGACACCACCCGCGTAGCGCTGTTCCCGTCCAAAGGCCCATATGATTGGCCGCTACACCACGGGACTATTCGTTCGCCTTGCTGGGTTAATAACCTGCACTGTACTGTAAATGTGTCGGTTTTGTTCACGACGACGACGACGTGGAATTGCGGTCGAAGAGACGGGGGGTCGGTCCAAGCATACAGGTGAGAATAGGCGGGATGCTTACTGTAAGAGCACTCGCGATTCCAAGGGCGCTGGCAGATTCTTCATAGTGCCCGCTGAGTGCGAGCCAGAGGAGACCGAGTGCCAGCACGAGCAGAGTGACGGAAAGCGTAGTAAGTGTCGAAGGCACCCATGCGATTTCCCCTTCTTCGATATGCCGGGTAAAATCATGCGCTTTCTGAGCATTAAAGAATCTCCAATTGCTGAGTGATTGTGTTTCGCGTGGCGGGATACCGACGTGCTGAGCTTCGTGAGCGATTCGGCGGTCAGCGAGCGTGCAGATGAGTGATGCAACGGTGGCGGCAAGGATGAGTGCAACAAGAGGAATAAGTTGGGTTAAAAGGGCGAGCCCGAAGAGAGCATAGAGAAGCGTGAAGGCAGCGAGTTGGCGGCGCGCGAACCATCCCGCATCGAACGACCATTCCGTGAAACGCCAGATGAACAGGGCTCGCACGATTTGGAGCGGATCAAAGTCGGAACTGAGGATGAGGATGAGCAGTGTGGTGAGACTCAGGCTTAGAAGTAGTGTTCCGATCTGAACACTAAGGCTCATTAGAACATGTATCAATTCCCGCGGGCTTGAGTGTTTGGGTTTACCGTGTAGAGATGAGGTCTTGCCCGCGCGAGGCATATGATTCCCGAATGTCATTTATTGGGGTGTTGAGAGTATTTTGGTATGAACTGGCTGCTACTCGGAATTGGATGGCTCGCGGGGTACTGCCTGCTTTTCGTGTATGTCACTGTGTTCAAATCTCCACCACGAGGATTTTCGTTCTCTGGACCGCTGGTTAAGTGGGAATCGCAGAAGGGGTTAGGGGTTCTTCAGCAGATCGCGTCCGTGCGACGCTTTTGGCGAGCATGGGGTCTTGCTGGTGTAGTTTTGTCTTTTGTGGGGGTTGCCGTTGGCCTGCTCACGGTTTCTTTCTCATTGTTTGTGCTACTGACCGTAGGGAGTTCGCGGACGCTTGAAGACCCCGCGAATGTGCTCGTCATCCCGGGAGTAAACGACTTTCTGCCGCTTGCAGCCGCCCCTGAAATCGTACTTGGTTTGCTCATTGGAATGGTGATTCATGAGGGAGGGCACGCGATTATGTGTTATATCTCGGACATTGATGTCGAATCAACGGGGCTATTCTTTTTCCTTGGTATCCCGCTTGGGGCATTTGTGGAACCCGATGAGGAAAGTCAAGTGCGAAGTTCACGGATAGAACGCTTGCAAATGTTCGCAGGGGGAATTATGAATAATGTCATGTTCACTGTACTTGCTCTTGCCCTGTTATTTGGACCAATTGCGGGGGCTATCGCGGTCGCTCCCGGGGCTCCAATTGCGGGGGTGTTGGCTGATACGCCAGCCGCCGATGCGGGACTTGATCGGGGGGATCGGGTAACGATGGTCGACAACACACCAGTTGACGATGCATCCGCACTCGAAGATGCACTTGCGGCGAGCGAGTCGCGGACCGTGACCCTAACTGTGAACGGGGAAAGCGAAGTCGAGATGACACAGGAGGTGGTTGTCACACGGGCAACGGATGATGCGGTATTTGAGCCGGGCACCTCAATTACCGCAGTTAATGGGGAATCGGTTTGGACCGAGGAGCAATTCTATTCAGCACTGCGGGACGGAGACAGTGCGACACTTACGTCTGATACGGGAAAAACCGTGACTGTTGAGGCTGGTGTCACGGTTGAATTGCAAGAAGACACGTGGGCTCAGGACGGAGGTGCGCTTACCAAGACAGGGATGCCGACTGGAAAACCAGTGATGATCACACATGTGGATGGAACGCCCGTCTACACTGCAAATGGTCTCGTGGAGCAGTTGGAAGAGGCTGCGACACGCCCCGAGCAAACGGTGACCGTTGTTCATAACGGGGTCGCGCGTGAGTACACAGTAAGTATCACTCCCGATGAAAAGTATGGAATTCGGACGGGGGCTGGCAAGGCGAGCATTGAGGCAACTGACTTCGGTGCCCAATACTATCCATCCAAATCGTATCTAAACGTGTTGAACGGCGGGGGTAACGCCATGTCGCTGTGGCAAAGCGTGGTGATGCTGCTTTATCTTCCTCTCTCGAGTCTGGCCCCGAATGTGGTAACGGACTTCCCCGGGTTCATACCCGAGATTCAAAACTTCTACACTGTCACAGGTGCAGCTGGCGGAATTACGGGAGTATGGTTCTTCCTTGCCTCGGCGCTGTACTGGGGGGCGTGGGTAAATATGAATCTAGCACTGTTCAACTGTATTCCCACGTATGCGCTCGACGGAGGACATATTCTTCGTGACACGGTGGACGAAGTACTGGCGCGTGTGCCGGGTGGCGAGCCAGAAGGAACTGTTGCGAAGGTCATCAAAAGAAGCGTGTTAACTGGGACGCTCGCCGTTCTGGTACTATTGTTCGGCTCCCTGTTCATCTGAGCGCGCGGGGGCAACAGCTTAGTTTTTCTGACGTAAATGCCAGCATATGTTACGTCGACCTCGCACGTATTACGCCGCGATTGTGGGATTGAACGCGGTGCACGAAACTGACGCGTGGGAGGAGGCGGTGCTGGTGCTCGAACGAGGACTTGGCTCAGAACAGGTGACGTCTGTTGATGGGGAAGTATATCGAACACAGACGGGGACCGTCGCCCTTTTGGAATTCTCGTGTGAGATTAATGATATCGCCGAGATGGAAATGATTGCCATCGAAAACGGGGTTACAAACATAGAGTTCGCCGCCCGGCGCTCGACGGCGCTGGGATTTTTGGAGAAATACAGTAATTAGCTATAGATATATCTGTAGACATAGCGCAAGACATGGCGTCGTCTATCGGTTTGACCCCGGGATATATCGGAAGTTGGCAATAAATACTAAGTAGCGGGTCATCTATAGTTGGAAGTGGATATGGCAACTGACGACAAAGGAGCGTCTAGCCACGGAGATCTGACCGGACTCGACTCAAAAATCCCAATTGCCGTCGCAGATGCCAAGGGGGTGCCGGTCGATGAACTCGATGAAACTCTCTATGACACTCTCGACCCGAATGCACTAGTGTCTCTTGCTGAGTCTAGTGGTATTCGGCGGATTGTGTTTGATTTCTGTGGGTATGTGGTGACCATACAAAATGATATGACCATAGAACTCGAAGAGAGTACAGAGTAATGGGGTCATCAAATCGGAAACCATAGTCTCCACACGGTGGTTTCCTATCTGACTTCCCGAGGAGGATGGCGTATCGGTTCTGAAACAGATAATTCCACCAAGTTCAATAATGGGATCTACAGTAATGTTTATTAGACATCACATACTACCCATATGTGCTACGACGGCTGCAGACCACGCACTATAGACGGGCCCATCTGGATGCGGCGCGAGCCCCCGTCGCGGTGGGGTCTGAAGCGGGGACAGAAGTGGGTTCGCACCATTGATGTCGTCGCCAGTGGTCGCAGAGGATACGACCCCAGCCGCTTTCGCACTGTCCGAGGGGTGGCGGATGTCGATTCGCCCCTCTCTTGAACCAACACCCCTCTCGCAACATACGAGACATACCCATGACCGACACGCGACTTCGAACTGACCGCATAGAACAGCAATCAACCGAAACGGACGAGGTCTCCCATGGTGATCAAACGACGTGCCCCGAATGTGATGGTCGTGTAACAGCGTCCGACACCGAGTTCATCTGTGAAGATTGCGGGCTTGTCGTTGACGAAGAAAATATCGACCGCGGCCCCGAATGGCGAGCATTCGACTCGAAGGAGCGGGATCAGAAGAGTCGGGTCGGTGCTCCGACGACGAACACAATGCACGACAAGGGGCTGTCGACGAACATTAGCTGGGACGACAAAGACGCATATGGGCGGGCAATTAGCAGCAATCAAAAACGGAAGATGCAGCGTTTGCGGAAGTGGAACGAACGCTTCCGTACGCGTGACGCAAAAGACCGAAACCTGAAGCAGGCACTCGGGGAAATCGACCGTATGTCTTCTGCACTGGGTCTTCCCGAAAACGTGCGGGAAACGGCTTCGGTCATCTACCGTCGTGCACTAGAAGAGGATCTGTTACCGGGGCGTTCCATCGAGGGCGTCTCGACCGCGTGTGTATACGCGGCGGCTCGACAGGCTGGAACCCCCCGAAGTCTCGATGAGATCACGCCAGTTTCGCGGGTAGACCGCAGCGAGATAACGCGAACCTACCGATACGTGATTCGTGAACTGAATCTGAAGGTTCAGCCCGCCGATCCGAAAAAATACGTGCCGCGGTTCGCATCCGAACTCGATGTGAAAGATGAAGCTGAACAGCTAGCCCGGGAGCTGCTCGAAGCGGCAAAAGAGAAGGGCAGGCATTCGGGCAAGTCCCCTGTCGGACTCGCTGCGGCCGCAATTTATGCGGCGGGACGCCTCACAAATCAGAAGGTGACCCAAAAAGAAGTGAGCAGTGTGTCAAACATGAGTGAAGTGACCATTCGCAACCGCTACCACGAGTTGCTTGACGCGAAGGATGATCCGATTGGAACGTAGCCCGCAGTGACGTAGCTCCTTGAATCCGCCTCGTTGTGAACGGCGGCGACCCGCCCGACGCAAGTATTCACATTCAGAGTGGGGTCGTCGGATCGCGCATTTTGGCAGACTTCGTATTCCGTTTATATCGCTTGACGATCAAATCGATAATTATATGTGGGATGTCTAATATACATACGAATATGCTAACACAAGTAAAGAAATCAATGCTTCATCCAGATTGTCCAGAGTGTGAGACGACGATGGAAGAGACGGACACGGAAACAACAATGGATGAGATCGAGTACACCTGCCCAAAGTGCGGAGAAACTCTCTATTTGACTACGAACAACTCGTCGCAGTTTGGTCGTCCGGCGAGCCACTAATCAGACACGCAACCACTGAACTCAGGACTTTGTGCGTCCGACGCTACACCTGTTGGACAATCTCCTTCAAAACCTCGTTCTCGTCCGATCCAGTGTGATGAGCCAACGCGCGAACCACCGTTGCCCATTCCGAATCGTCGAGTCTAATCTCTGCAATTTCTCCATCGTCTTCCCACAATTGAGTCCCGCCACGGGCCGTCGAGGTCGACACTGTGTCGGATACAGGTCGATCTGCAGGAAGCGTGTTTTCAAGGATCTTCACGCGGGATTCGAGATCATCCACCTGTGTAGATAGCGACTTCGCTGTTTCGACGGAGATTTCCTCCGTTTCGGCATCCGCACACTCGACAAACGCCGATTCGATCCGCGTAAGCTGGGTGGATAGATCCGACAATCGTTCGATAGTATCTCGAACTAATGTATCCTCGGACGTTGTCTCCGTGTCTTCCTCCAACGCATCGTCGGTCGGGCCCGAATCGTCCATCGGACTGTGTGCCTCTGTCTCCGATACCACATCGCTGGTGCATTCGGATACAGCATCAAGCGGTGTCCCACGGGGCTGCTCATCTTCCGGGATGCGCTCCCACTCTTCGCGGGGGAGGTCGGTATCCTCGATAAACTCGTCGAACGCTGGAGTGTTGAGGTGCTCATCGGTAAGCACGCCATCCTCATAGGCTTCGCGGCGGCGGTCCCGAATCTCGCCGTATTTGCGGAAGAGGCGCGCGGAGTAGCCGGGCGAGGCGTCCGCCTTATCTTCGAGATTGCTCTTTGTTTGTTCGGGATCTTGGACCCAGTGGTCGATGACACGCTGCTGGAGTGGTGAGAGACCCTCGTAGGATTTTGTCGGATCGTTAGTGTTGTCTCCGAGAACCTCTTCGGGTTCTGGAGGAGCACGGCCATCTTCATTGTAGAGACGACGGCGGGCTTGAACAATGTGTTCGTACTTGTCGATAATGCGTTTCCCGTATCCAGTGGAAATCCCTGCCGTATCTTCAATTTCCGTCATCGCCTGTTCCGGGTCACGGATGAACTCGTTGATGACTACCTTCTGTTGTGGCTTGAGGTCATCATACACCTTCTGTTCGCTTGGCTTCTGAACCTGCGTGCTACTCGGCGCACGCTCGAGGGCGCGTCGGGCACGTTCGTGATCTTCGTCGTCTGAGACTCGTGTCTCGGTAGTGTACTGCGGGGGCTCATTGGGACCGTCGGCAGCCTCGGTCGATAGATACCGTTCGAGCACATCTTCGACATACTGGATGTTTCCAGATATGGCTTCTTCGTAGACCGCTTCGGCTACCTCTTCTGGAGATTTAGTGGGGTTTTCGAGGACCGTCCGAAGGATATCCGCTGTCGTTGTGTCGGCACTTACATCGCCGGGGAAGTAGTTCGGGGTTATATCACCGACCGACATGGTGTTTGGTGGTTCCATATCCCCGATGAGATTGCCATCTTCATCGTAGGCTTGGACAAAGACGGTGTCAAGGAATGCATTCTTGTCCTCATGTTTCCCCGCGTCGGCATACGTGATGTGTGCTCTGACAGTGTGCTCCTGCGCGTGGGCATAGCCGCACCACCCACATTTGTAGTAAGCAATATCTGGTGACTGTATGCCAGTCGTAAGGTCGGTTGGTTCTGTCGGAGCGCGGGGGTTAGCTTCGGTCGCGGTGGCATCAATTTGGAGTCGCTCCGTGTCGGTTGTCTCGTCTGCTGTCGTGGTGTCGAACACGTTCGTCATGGTTGGTCTGTTTTGGTTGGACCCGTGTCTTCATGTGGAGCAGGTGTGAGGTGGGCACAGTGCCCCACACGTGGGGTCTCTGGTCTGGTGCGTCCTCGTCTTTTCCCTGACCATATATAATAGTATCGTCCTTTCTTACCCCATATTCATGGAACCTATTAGTTCAGCACCGTTTTTCGACGGTTTCTGTAATAGGCTATTACACACGATATGTTAATGACTATTCCCACACTCGAGAACTGAGTTTATGGGTTGGGAAAAACAGTTATGTACAATACAAACGGTTGACGGCACTATACGTGGGACTTAACCTCTTCCTATACTGGGGGCTCGTCACTGTCTGGGCGACCTTCCGTTGGCCCCTCTTGATCTTGGTACTTGGAGTCGTCTTTGTCCCCATACGGAATTTTGGCGGGGCGATCCATCTCGTGGAATACGAGTTGTCCAATTCGCTGTCCATGTGCGAGCTTTAGTTTCTTGTTTGCGACAAGATACACTTCGAGCGTGATATCCCCCTCGAATCCCGCATCGACCCATCCCGCAGTAATATGTATCATCGCGCCTTCGCGCCCAATGGTTGACCGACCGGTCACCTGCGCGCTAAGGTCGTCTGGCATCTCAATGCGTTCGAGTGTATGGGCGAGATAAAACGTATTGGGCTCAAAGACGAGCATTTCGTCGTCGCGATCTCGCGCATCAAACGTTTCGCCAGTATGTTCGTTAGTGTATTTGGGCCCGAGTCGAACGTCGAAGCTTCCGGGTTGCAGTTGCGTTTCCATATCAACGATGGGGCTAATATTCAGGTCCCCCGACTCAATACGCTCGAGTATGCTTACGTCGGACAAGATCGACATATGCGTTGTATTCTACCCCGTATATATCAATCCAACGACTTGCCGTCCTCTGTGTCAACAAGTTGTCTTGTTGCGAGATCTTCGGCGAATTCAAATGCTTTTTGAAAAGTAGGATATAGTTTGGGGTAATCTTCATCGTCACGGGGGGCAGGATGCGGTTCGACGCGCCACATCCATCCATGATCTTGCTTTACTGGCCCAACAATGAGTTTGAGTTGATGGTCGGCGAATTGATACACAAATTCATTTCGCTTTTTTACAGAATCTGCTGTTGAATAGATGGGGTACAATACGGGTTCAGTGTCATATAATTCAAATTCGGACGAAATATTGGGTGTATCGTCGTCTGGGAGCGGGTGTATCATAATAGAACACACCGCACTGAAGTATAATGGTTTGTGGGTGAAATACGTGCGTGCCCTAACACGCCGCATGGGGACGTGATCGAATAGAGCCCGAGGAATCAGCGATTACTCGGCGGACGAAACGTAGTCCTGTTGCCAGTCCATACGAGCGCTAATTTCCCGCTTCCCGCGCTTAGTCAGGGCGTAGTAATTGGTGCGCTGGTCGAGTTGGCCTTTATCGACCAGCCCTTTATCGACAAGGGTGTCGAGATTGGGGTAGAGACGACCGTGGTGAATTTCCTTCTCGTAGTAGTCTTCCAGTTCATCTTTGATGGCCAGTCCGTGAGGGTCATCGAGACGACTTTCCAACCCCGCAATCACGAACAGCATGTCTCTCTGAAACCCTGTTAGGTCGAACATTGCACATGTCACTTGCGTCCAATCATTCTTCAAGCTTTCGAATGCGTTGAGCGAGAGAGGGTGTCATCAACAACGAATCGGTTAATTTGAGACGGTGGCGGATATACAAGTTTCCTGCATATGGTATCTCAAATATATGATGAGTTAGTATCATATATGCCCCGAGACACGGCTGGCGTTCTATGCACCATCCATAACATATTTCTATATGGCGACCCTCGGTTTAGTTGATGTTTGACAACGACCCCGAAGAGCTTGAACAGGATAGAGTAGCCGCCGCCCGATCCCGGGCTGAAGAAGCAAAGGAGTCCACCAAAGAAAAACTCGGTCCGCGTGCGGTCGATGGTATCGCGCAGGCCTTCCCCGAAGAATTCCGCCGTCGCCAGCGGACTGTAGCCGCAAAGGCCTTCGGAGTCGGTCTCGTTGCCGGAGCAATCCTCACCCGACTCGTTCGACGCGATTAACTCCGCTGCGGTCTCTTTCGATCATCGCCGTTCTTTTGCAGAACTACCTCCGAGTGATGGCTATCTCACGCGCCAAAAGCGTGGGTTCCACTAGTGTTGTGTCACTTCCTGCAGTTGGGCCAGATAGCTCAGGTTCGAATCCTATATGGACGGGAGCACACCGACGAGATATAGACGACACCCCGCCAGACGTATTCCGTGCTAGTTCTTCCACTCTTCTGGCTTGGTGTCGTAATCGATATCGTCGGCGGCGATATCCTCAACTTCTTCCCAGTCGAGTTCCTCGAGCGTGAGGTCCTCCCCGTCGTAATAGACCATCCGCCCTTCCTCTTCTGCATCTTTGTTTTTCACGATGGTTTTGAGGTTAACTGGTCGTCCCCACAGTTGGAAGATGCGCTGAAGCACCTTCTCTGCCTGTTCCATGTCCAGCATAATGCCGTTGTAATTGTGGTGGAGAAGTAGCTCTCCACTGTTTTTGTAGTTGGCATCGACTGGGGTGATCTGCGGTTTGCCGAAGTTGTTGAATTGGAGCAGGAGTTTCTTCTTCACGTCCTCTGGGTCCTTGCTCGCGACCTCCATCTGTTCGGTGTTTTTATTGAATTCGTACGTGAAGTACTCCTCCTCTCGGATGAACTCGGGTGTGAGGAACTCGTCAAGGAACGTTACGTCGTTGTGCGACTCGCGCACCTCGAACATGCGGTTCCATCCAGCCTCGTAATCAACGTGCTCGATTGCCTCTTCGATGGTGTCATAGCGGTCAATGTCGAAGAGATAGCGCCATATATCGTCCAATTGCTCGCGGGTGATCTGCTTGAGGAAGCCCTGATTTTTGGGCTTTGTCAGCGAGTAATGGCGCTCTGCAAGCGTGTCGGAGTCGCGTTTGTCCAGCAGGCGAAGGACCTCGTCGAAATCGAGTTTGTCGTGGAAGTTCCGCGCGGTGATCCCGTCAACGCGCAGGAGGTGTTCAACTACTTCCGTTCGGTTGGTTTTGTTTTCGATGTACTCCCACAGTTCCATTCCGAGCGCGTATGGGTTAAATCCCGGAGCGCCCAACACCTTTGCCATATGGTCGGAGTACTCGAGGATTTCGTTATCCCCGGCGAACAGTTCGTCGGTCATCATCGTCGATTCCCAGAACGCCGCCCATCCCTCGTTCATCACCTTTGTCATCTTCTGCGGGGCGAAGTAGTGGGATTCGCGCAGGATGATCTCGAGGATTTCAAGTTGCCACGTTTCGTAGTCGACCGCGCGTTCGGCGTCCTCATCGTACTGTTTGCCGTGGAGGATGAAGAACGCGATGAGATCGTCAACGTACTGCTCCTCATCGTCGTCATCGGATTTTTCGCGCTGCCGTTCAAGCCACTCCTCATCGAAGATATCATCCGCGACTTCGGAGCTAATCCCCATTGTATCGATCTTCTCCCGCAGTTCCTCGCGGTCGTCGTCATCCTCGTCTTCTGCGGGGGAGAGGAGTTCGAGCGGGTTCGCGAATTGGTTAATGTTGTCTTCCAGACAGAGCAGGTGGTCGATCCACCGTTCGACCTCTTCGCGATCCACCTCGGGCCTTTCGAGGATATTGCCAATCTTTTCCCCATGGCGGTCGAGCATGGCCGCGGCATTGGGGTCGTCGTCGAACCAGCGGTTGTTTTTGAAGAAGTCCGCGTGGGCCTCGACGTGGGTGATCACCGCCTTCTGGTCGGCCATCGAGTTTGACCGCTGGAGGAACGCGTGGCTCGGATTATCGTTGTTAACAATCTCGAATGCCTTGCCGCCGCCATACTGATCCTGTTTCTGTTGGCGGTCGTACTTCATCCCCCACCGCCAGTGGGGGTACCGCGATTGGAACCCACCGTACGCGATGAGTTGGTTCATCTCATCGTTGTCGACGACCCAGTACTTGACTTGATAGGGATCAAGCCCGAGATCCGTGGCGAGATCGCGGGCGTCGTCGACAACATCCTCCAATTCTCCTGCAATTGACTGTTTCTCCCGTTCACGGATCTGATTGCGTCGTCGTTTAGTCATCTGTATCACCCTCTGTACTGAGGATATCGTAGATTGCGTCCGTCACCTCATCGTTCTCGTCGACATACGTGACAGTGACGTTGTCATGGTCGGTACCGAATTCTCGTTCGACCTCCTCGCCGTGTTTGGCACGGTTGCTATTCCCCCGCGTTTCGACATACGCATGGAGATTCGTGTCAATCTCCTTCATCAGCGGGATGACGTTCTCTTTGGAGTCGTTGGATGCGTTCTCACCGTCCCCGGCACAGAACACATATCGATTCCATTCCGACCACGGATACTGCGACTCTAGAATCTCTTGAGCGAGGTCATACGCGGAGGAGATTCTCGTGCCACCCCCAGATCGGATGCCAAAGAATTCGTCTCGTTCGACCCGCCACGCTTCAGAATCGTGTGCGATGTAGACGAATTCGGCATTATCGTACTTCCCCTGCAGATACCAGTCGAGCGGGGTAAACACGCGTTCGACGAGTTCGCGCTTCTTCTCACGCATCGAGCCAGACACGTCGCGGATGTTGACGATCACGACGTTGCGCTCTTTCTTCTCGACCGTCTCTGGGTAGCGGTATTGCTTATCCGCCTCGCGGAAGACGATATCTTCCGTGTTGAAGTGTTCCCGTGCGGCTTTAGGCGAGCCCTCGAGTTCTTCGATGGAATCGTACTTCGCCCGTTCTGTTCGGGGAACGAGTTTGTATTCTTCTTCGAGCCATGCCTTCGAAACGGGGATATTGTGATTTCGCGCCCACGTGTATGTAGTTGCGGGACCCATCCCGTCAACACGCAGGACTTCGCGAAGATAGTCCTCGTCGAAGTTGAGGGCCAGATTCCGTTTCAGCCCTTCTTTGAACATTCGCTCAAAGTCGAGCGTGCTGTCTGGGCCGGTGGTGGCTATATCCGTGAAATCACCCTCGATTTCTTCAGTGACTTTCTTGCCCTTTGGCTCGAGGTCGAGTCCGAGTTCCTCGTCAAGTTCTTCGGCGAACTCTTCGGGGTCCATCTCATAGTACCCGTGTTCGCCCTCACCCTCTCCAGCTTCACCGTCGTCACCGTCACCATCTTCATCTCCGGGTTGAGGTTGGGCATCAACGGGATCGCCGACATCAGCGTCGCCGCCTTGACCGACACCCCCTTGATCCCATGGGTTATAGACGAACTCGGGGAGATCAACGATTTTGATCGGGACGTTAATAGTTTCCCCATCGCCGAGATTTCCGTGCTTGATGAACTCGGAGAGATCTTGACGCCGCTCCTCCCCAATATCACGGAACCGGTCGAGATCATCTCTTAGTCCCATTTGTAATCAACCTCTTTCATGACGCGTTCACTGGTCTGACGTGCCGATTCCTCGGTGTACTCGAACATCTCCTGCATATTCTCGATACATTTCGCCTTGACCTCCTCGGTCTCCGTGTTACTCGGCGGGTCACGCCACTGGTCGGGGTCGAGATTCTCGTAGACGCGCTGAACGTCACTCCAATCGTAGGACCCCAACACACTCGCAATCACGGGGAGTTCCTTGAATGCGAGTTCGTCGATTTCGAAGTCCTCGTCGCGGCGCTTCCAGATCTCGTGGTTGAGCGGGACAATGATCTTATTCTCGCGGAACTCCTCTACATCATCACTAGGGTCCGCTCCATCATAGTCGTCTTCAGTGCGACCGAGATGGTCAATCTCGAACATCTTCATCTTCATCGGGTCCGGATCTTCGATTTCTCCCGTTCCCTGATCTGTGCCCCACGAGTAGACATGTTCGATGTACTCGCCGACTGTTTCTTCATCGACGCGTCGGTCGCGGAGGATGGCCGCGATGACATCGTCCTCCTGCTGCTCGTGGATATACGGTCCGACCTCTCCCGCACGGTCACTAAACGCTTCGACCTCTTTGCCCGAGAACATGGGCTCGCTGTCGAGCCCCTCGGTCATCGCTTCGAGCACATCCTGCGGCATGACCACATCGGTTTCAGCATCTTGGATGAAGTCCGAGAGAATGTCACGCGTATACGTGACTGGAATCCCACCGACGCCGTCGGTGGCTTCACTCTCGTCGTTGAATTTGAATTCATCCTTCTCGATGCGGTCGTCTCCATCCTCGTAGTAACCGCGCTCGAAGATGAGCGCTTTGTCGACGAGGTTGAGCTTCTGCGGCACGTCGTTGTTGTCGAGCCGCGTTACGACGCTGTACACGCCTGCCGTCTCGAGTGTATGTGGGGCAAACTCGGTACCATCGAGCGTAATCGGTTCGCGAATACGCTCCTCAGCTTCGTCATCCGCCCACACTTCGGTTTTGCCCGCGAGTTCGCGATGGAGCAGTTCGACTTCGGAACTGATGTTCGTCAGGTAGCGGAACTCGTACTTGTCAAGACGTCGCTTGAGCGCCTTGAGCGGGTCGCTGTTGAGTTTATCCTCGTGCTGATTGAGTTGATCGGCCAGATCGGGATTGGAGATCAACACCATGACGGTGTCAATATCCATCGCAATCTTCCGATCAATCTTGACCATTCCTTCTTCAGGAACGTTCAGCAGTTTTTGCAGGAGGTCGACGTGTTGGCTGGCGTCCTCGACGATGGTCACCCCGCTGTTGCCTTGAGCGAGCACCCCGTCGTAACTGAACGCCTGCGGGTTTTTGCGCCCGCGTGATTCGAGTTCCTGTAACATCCCACGCATCCACGACCCTACCAGTCGCTGTTTCGGCTGCCCACCATCCTCCGAGTGCAGGACACCGATGCCCTGACCATGATCGACAGTGTATCGGCTCACACGGAGGTGGTCCGGGTCCGTGATTTGACTGAAGATGTTCTCAGCCCCCTTCCGTTCATAGTGTTTTTCGAGGATATCATAGGCCTCGCGGCTGAACGGGTCAAGATCCGAATCAACGTGAATAGGATCGTCAGTTTTGGCGTTCAACTCTTCCAGTATGTCGTTACGAACCTCTGGAGGGAATACTGTGAGCGGGTGCACCTGAACGGGACTGGTATACCACTGTGACTCATCCTCTTCCGGTGAGCCTTTCCCGTAGGTAAGCCCGTGCGCGCTACGAGTTTGGATATTCCAATCAAGTGTATAGCGCGCACCCTCCTTGGTGCGTGAATACGCCCGGAGCCCATTGACAAGGCACCGCTTCAACTCGGACTTGCCCGTTGCCGTGGGGCCGTCAAACCAGACGAGTTTCTTATCTTTCCCGCTCTTCGACGCCATTAGGCGCAGGTCGTCAACGAACTCATTGAGGATATCTGTGTTGCCGAGGACGGCGTGTTCGCCGTTGTTGTGCGGATCGTCGAAGAAGCGGTAGCGCTCCTTCTCCTCGCCATCTTCGATAACCTCCCGGGTGCCCGCGGACTCAATGGCATTGAGCAGATAGCGGGCACTCTGGGCGGCTTGTTGGGGGTGTTCGAGGATATGCTCGACATACTCCTCGAGCCCCATCGGCGGCTCTGCGTGATCGTCTAAAACGTCGTCGGCCTGTCCTATATACTCATGACTCATGGTCCTCTAATCTTCCATCTCTTCCTTGGCAACTGCGGCCCCCGCGAATTCGAGGACCTCGGTTGCGCCTTCTTCCGAGTACCCACGCTCCTTCAGTGCGTCAACCCATGCATTGCGGTCGTCCTCATCCATCTCGTTGCTGGAGACCAGCGCGGAGAAGTTGATGTTGTGTTTCTTGTCCTCCCAGATCTTGCGCTCGAGAGCGCGGCGGAGTTTGTCGTTATCCTGTGGGTCGAATGCCTGTCCCTGCCGAGCGCGACGGCTGACCCAATTAGACACTTCCTGCCGGAAGGAGTCTTTACGATCCTCGGGGATGTCGAGCTTCTGCTCGACCGCGCGCATGAACTCCTCATCAGGCTCCTGATCCTGCCCGGTCAGTTCGTCTTCGACCGTGTCATCGTTGATGTACGCCATGATGTTGTCCAGATACTTCTCACCCTGTCGCTGGATCTCGTCAACATCATACGCGAGCGCGTACCGGACATCCTCAATGGCGAGGTCCTTGTACTCGTCACGGACATCCTCGATGTACTTGTAGTACTTCTCGAAGCGATCCTCGGGGATGCTTCCGTGGGATTCGAGGTTCTCCTCAAAATGGTTGAACACTGTCAGCGGCGACAGCGAATGCGACTCGTCGTGCGTCGAGGCAATAAGTGCACCCGCAATTTCGTCGCCGATGAAGCGGGGAGAGACACCATGCATCCCTTCGCTGTCTGCTTCATCCCGCAGTTTCTCCGCGTCGATATCGTCCGACCCGGTATGTGGATCGTTGTATGCCTTCGCCTTCTGGACGACATCAATCGTATTATCGTCAGGCTCCTCAATTCGGGTGAGCACGCCGAAGAGTGCGGCCATCTCCAGCGTATGCGGTTCGACGTGGATCTCTGGCACGTCGGCGTTGCTGAGGATCTTGTCGTAGATGTTTGCTTCCTCCTCGAATTCGAGGACGTACGGGAAGTCGACGCGCTTGGTACGGTCGTTGAAGGCCTCCATCTTCTCGTCGCCCTTCTTATCCCGGTACTCGGGCATGTTGGTACGACCCACGATCACCTGATCGATGTCGATCCGGGGATTGTTCTTGGGCTTGATCGTCTGCTCTTGGGTCGCGTGCAGGAAGTCGTAGAGGAATTCCCGCTGGAGTTTGAGCAGTTCCTCACCGCTGAACAGTCCGCGGTTTGCGTTACAGAACGCCCCCGAGTAGTCAAACGCACGGGGGTCGCTCTCGCCGTAGATGGCGATTTTCGAATAATTGACGTCACCAGTCAGTTCGGTCTCGTCTTGGTTCTTCTTATCTTTGGGTTCGAACGTTTCGACAGCTTGACGCTGCGTCTCGTCAGCTATCAGCCGAATGACTTCGATATGGTTCTCGAGAACCGCCTCAAGATCCTCGTCATAGTGATCGAGCAGTTTATCCATGTAAAACGCCGACTCGGGGTCGAGCGACTGCTCGTTCTGAATGGTGTATGACTCCTCCAATCGCGTATTAAGGTCATCAACAACCTGTTGTCGCTGTTCAAGGGGGAGGAGGCAGAGCGGGTCCTGATTCATCGGCGACACGACCACATCGTCGGCAGGGTCCTGATCGTCGATAACGTCACACAGGTTCGTCCACTGGAACGTATACATCCGCCCCTCTTCACGCGACGTATAATCCTCGAAGTACCGCCGCATCTGTCGATCAAAGTCGGATTTCCCCGATCCAACCGGACCGAGCAGGAGAAGAATACGCTTGTCCGGGCCGAGTCCACGGGCCCCACTCTTGACCTTATTAACAAATTCATGGATGGCCTCGTGGATATTATCCCCGTAGAACGTGTTTTTCCCATCGTTCAGAGGGTCTTCAGTGGCCATCTTGTATTCGACACGGCCAGTGTCTTCATCATAGTCGGTGCCATAGTAGTCGAACATATCCGCGACGCGCTGGTGAGCGTTGCGGGCAATCTTCGGGGTCTCGTATAGTTCGTCGAGGTACCAACTGAATGAATTCCGCTTTCGGAGGTCTTCTGGTGCGGAATCTCTATACTCCTGACTGAGGTCGGTAATCGTCGTTCGTTCAGACGTCATATGTGTATGCCCAACTGCGGATTATCCTTCCGCTAGTTACTCCTTACCACAGTCAGACTTAAAACGTTTTCCCTCGGGGCATCTCAACCATACGAGGGGCATAGACAAACAGTTAATTATCACTACATAGTATACACCTGCAGTCGCAGTAGGATCACCATTATAATTTCATATTCTAAACGGTTGTATATATCTAAAGTGAGGAGAGTAGCATTGGGTGTCTGCCTTGCATAAATCAACCTCTACAATATGAATTGATCAATTCATGTTTGTCTGCTGGATGTATGCGTGACATGAATCCGACGCGCAAAAACGGCAAAATTCCCCCGCAATTCCGTCACGTAATGGCAGCGTAAACAGCAGGTGTTATTTATCTCGCCCTCTTTGTCTAGACCGAACAGCGAAATGAACCCAAGCCAAATCCGACCGAACCCAACCCCCAACTATGTCAGCAACTGAACGTGAGTTCCGCGGCTACAACGAACTGTCCAAAGAGGAGCAGGCTTTCATCGATGAGTACGTACAGAACTACAAGAACACGTTTCCCGTCAACATCGAGCGGAAGATGGGACTTGAGACCGACCGGGGTCGTCAAATCGTCGAAAAACACGACGAAATCCTAAAAGCGCGTCGCAATGCGTATGAGACAGGAGATCTCACCGACGAAGACCTATACACGGTTGAAGATTACCGTGCCGACGTCGAAGACGCCCCGGAGAGCGAAGAAGCCATTGAGGAATATGGAATCGATGTTGTCGTCGAAAACGAAGACGGGAGCACCGTCGAAGATGCAGATGTCACCGTTGACGGAGAAGAAAACTGGGAGTTCTCACTCTATGAGAGCGGGACCACTGTCACCGTCGAGGCCACAGCCCCCGACTACCAGTCCGACTCTCGTGATGTCACTGTCGACGAAAACACCACCGTGACCCTCACCCTCGAACCCGAAGCTGCAGAAGAGGGAGACGAGGACGAGGAGGAAACAACCACCTCAACTGGGGAGTTTACGATCCCCGAAACCTCGGAGATCGACCGTAACACGCTCGAAGAGTACGAATACTACGAACTGCAGCAAATCGCCCCAGAGTACGGAGTGCAAGGCAACATCAAAGAGGAAGATATGGTAGACCAAATTCTCGAATCCGCACAAGGAGAAGCAGAGACCGAGAGCGACGCAGAAGAAGAGACAACCTCACGCCGCGGCCCCCAGACGGCTGAGGAAAAAGCCTACACTGATCTCTCGCCGCTGCAACAGCGCGTCATCGATCAGTGGGTCCAAGACCCCAATCAAAAGAAGGGCGACATAGAGGATAAGGCGGATGCCTCGCCCGGCTACTCCGCGCGCCTCTTCCGTAAGTATGGTCATATCCGTGACCGTCGCCGAGATGCCTATGAGGACGGCGTGCTTACCGACGAGGAACTCAATACCCCCGAGTTTGATGAGTTCATCGAGGATACCGACCTCCCCCGCGAAGAGTGGGAGCGCATCCCAGAAGATGAGCAACCAATGGGAACCCCACTTGAGGAAGTCGAGGGCGGAGATGAGTACATCGAAAAGCATGCAATCTCCGAGCGTGGCGAAACGGATGAGCAGGAAGGAGAAGAAGAAGAACAAGACTCTGCTGCCGAAGCGGAGGAAGAAACAGGGGACCAAGCGGAAGTAGAGCAGCTCGAATTGCCTGAAACCGAACAGCCAGCTCAACCGACGGGCGTCGAGGATCTCCGCGATGACGTTACGACGTTGCGGGACGCGGTTGAGGATATTCAGTCCAACATGGAACTGCTCAATGCTACAATCAGTGATCTGAGTAGCGATGAATCCGCGCTTGCGGATCGGTTGGAGACACTCGAACACCATTCTGGTGGGTTGAGCAGTGTTGATGAGCAACCCTCGGCCGAGGAAGGCGACCAGACGGTTCGTCTAGATACCGCGGAGTGGGTTACCGTCGTCCGCGCGCTAGCAGAACAAGAGGGGAGTGAGGACGTCCTGTACCAAATCATCGAACAGGTGCATTAGACCCCTGACCCTGCCTCGGATCTCCTGACTCCCTTGAATCTGCGGCACTATGGAGAGTGTTCAGCCAAGAGTGGCTCGTTCCAGCGGCGAATCTCATCAAGTATCTCTTCGAAGTCGTCAAGACACGCTTCAATGGCGTCTCTATTTTCGTGAGGGATATACTCGTCGTGAAGGCGCTGGGTGTGACCGATGACAGTGTGCACATCACTATCGCGGGTAAACGTTGGGTGCGTATTAAGACACCAACGGAGGGGGCGGTAAAACTGAAGATGATGAATGGTTTGGTAGTCATCCTCGGCAAGCGCCGTGCGGGCGGTTGCGATATTATCTTCAAGTACAGCAAGGTAGTGCTCGAGGTTTGGCTGATCCCCAGACATATGTGAATATACGGTATGGCAGTATATTACCTTCACGCACACATCATTTAGAAATAATATAGGGCAATATAATCGATCTGTATGGATCAGTAGGTGGATACTACTCGATTTCACGCAATACTTGAAACACTACTGGCAGTTTGCACAATGATTAAGTAACTCACGGGCATACGCTGCGGTGAGACGCTCACAGACCACCACGCCACTGTGAATTCGTGTGGCCGTAGTCACGCGGGTCACCCATGACCGAATCCAAAATCACACTCACCGCCGACCCACCGAAAACGTCGTTATCGAGCGAGACGCTGTTCCAAATCCTCGAAAACAAACGCCGTCGGATTGTCATCCAGCAACTGCATCGAAGCGATGATCCCCGAATGGACGCACACGATCTCGCCGAAATTGTTGCTGCCCATGAGGGGACATCGGAACGGTCGTGTTACATCTCACTCATCCAGAATCATTTGCAAAAGCTGGATGACGAAGGAATCGTCGAGTACGACCACGACTCCAAAATTGCCGAACCTGCATCGTACGACCTCGCGACGCTTGCGTGGTTTATTGAACACGGTCAGGCCGCGACCAACACCGCGTAAGCGCGGGATGTGCGAGCAGGGCGTAATTTCTTCAGATCTCCCGTCTTATCGCGGCGACTCCCGTTTGAGTTCAAACGACGGGGTTAGGTCATAGGCATCTTCGAGGTGAAGGAGTCCTTCTGCTGCTCCCACGACGTGTGGCGGAACACAAAGCGTCGGATCAAGATAATCCGCAAGATTGGGATCATCAAGTGGAACATTATGGAGGTCGGCCATTTCCCAATTGTAATCGATTCCCCCGGATAGATACTTCTCGTAGTACGCGGGGTCATCGATAAGTAAGACGACCAGTACATTCACCCCAAGGCGGCGCGCTGCGATATATAACCCGATGAGATCCATATGTGCCTCCCCCGTCTCGCGAAGACGCTGTAATTCCTGTACGGCAGGATGACTGGTCACCGACTGTCCTTCGGGAATTGAAAACAACTCTTCCCCGAATTCGCGGGTAACCGTATGCGACACCGACGGCTCATCTCGCTGGGTAAGTTCAATTCCCCCGGCGGGGACAAGGGAAAGCCGGGATGGATGAACCGCGACAGACTCTCCGCGTTCGGCAATCAGCAATTCGTACCCATTCCCCGTGTTGAACACGGTGAGAACATTTACCCCGAGCGGGGCTGCGATCACATCGAAGTTAGAGACAAGATCGGGGAGCGACGGCGCGACTTGATCGCGTTCGGGCAACTCCAATTGGGGTACAATCTCAGCAAGTGCGTCCTCTGAGATATCAGACGATACCCCATGGTCGTACAGACCGCGGGTGATCTCATAGACTAGGCGCTCGTCTTGAGTGAGAGTGCTAAAGTACGTGGAACGGCCTGTATCAATTCGCATCTCGTCGAGCGATAGGATTGGCTTGACGCGCTCGGCGTTCCAGATATAGTCATCAATATCGCCCGATTCTTTTCCGTCGGCGCGATATGCGATTCGGTCAACACGCGATTGGACGACATCGATATCTGCCGCGTCCATGTACTTCTCGGGTTCGTACGGACCTAGCACCGAGTCGGGCGGAGATTTGTGTTTAAGCCAATGGGGAGTTGTTAGCGCAGGAAGAGTGTGCGTTTTGCCATTTATACGAACACGATAGAGATACTCCGACCCCGAATAGTACTCGGTTACGGCTTTCCAGACCGTTCCATGATCTGCCGCGCGGTTTACCCACTCATAGAACTCAGCATCCGAACTCGACATCTTATATCCACCCCGACATTTCCTGTCTATACCACTCTATAACTCTTACATATAAACATATTGTGCAACTTGACCGAGATGCTCCCCGGTTACTCGGAGTCGTTTGCGACAAGCGCTTGCTTGTCCTCCCGGGAAAACTGCTTTATCTCATATTCGCGAGACATAGCCGCGGACTGGGTTGAATACGACTCCGTGTACACGAGTTCGACTGGCGTGCGTCCCCGAGTGTACTTTGCTCCCTCCCCCGCATTATGCTCCTCAAGTCGCCGCTCAAGATCCGTTGTGTATCCAGTGTACAATGTTCCATCTGCGCAGCGGAGAATGTACACGAAATGCTCACTCATTGTAATTATATCCAAACTACAGCGTAATAGGATTCCTCCCACAGGAACATCACTGTGGGCTCTGATAGCTTCGTCCCCCAGCTTCGTGAATCAGTTCAGTAAGATCCTCGGTCGCGTAGCGGATGTCCTCGAGACCTGCGTCCTCTTTAGCAAGCAGATTTTCCACATCGCCCATCGATTGCTCAATTTCATCCCAGAGTTCGGCGTCGATGTTGTCACTGTTCTTTTCCAAAACACGTTTGGCGCTGTTTAACGCGTTCTCAGCATCGTTCCGTGCCTCGATGCGCTCGCGCTCACGCTTGTCTTCTTCGGCGTACTTCTGAGCCTCTTCCTGCATGCTCTCGAGTTCTTCATCGGAGAGTCCAACACCACCTTCGATAGTAATCTCTTCGGAGAGCCCGGACCCTTTGTCCTCGGCAGTCACGTGAACAATACCGTTTTCGTCAATACTGAATGTCACATCGATCTTGGGCATCCCTGCGGGGGCTGGTGGGATTCCCGTGAGATGGAATTTATCGAGCAGTTCATTCTCAGCAGCCACCTCACGTTCTCCCTGATACACGCTAATCTGCACGGATGTTTGTCCATCCTCGGCCGTAGTGAACGTCTTGGTCTCTTCCGTCGGGATCGTTGTATTACGGTCAATCAGACGTTCAAAGAGCCCATTTTTAACCTCGACACCAAGCGACATCGGCGTGACGTCGAGAAGCACGAGGTCGTCGACCTCGCCGCTAAGCACACCCCCTTGAATGGCCGCTCCAAGGGCGACTGCTTCGTCGGGATTGACGTTTGCGCGAGGGTCCTGTCCAATGATCTCCTCAACTTTCTCCCGAACCATTGGCATGCGAGTCGAACCGCCGACAAGAAGAACGTCATCTATTTCGTCAGTGTCGTATCCGGCTTCATCGAGCGCGTTCTCCGTTGGGGTCACCGTCCTGTCGACAAGATCCTCAGTAAGTGATTCGAATTTTGCGCGGGACAGTGTCTCCTCAATGTTAAGTGGACCAGAGTCCCCAGCCGTAATAAACGGAAGATGGATCTGCGTCTCCTTACGGCTGGACAGTTCGATCTTTGCGTTTTCTGCTGCGTCACGGAGGCGCTGCAGGGCTTGGCGATCACCAGTCAGATCGATCCCATGTTCCTCCTCGAAGTTGTCGATCAGCCAATCCATGATTGCCTGATCCCAATCGTCGCCACCAAGTTCGTTATCCCCGTCGGTCGCCGCTACTTTGTACACCCCATCGCCGATATCAAGAACAGACACGTCGAACGTCCCGCCCCCAAGGTCGAATACAAGAACCGTTTTGTCTTCATCTTCTTCGATCCCGTAGGCCATCGCCGCGGCAGTCGGTTCATTAATAATCCGTTCTACTTCGAATCCAGCGACCTCTCCCGCGTCCTTGGTTGCCTGTCGTTGCCTATCGGAGAAGTAGGCGGGCACGGTGATCACCGCGCGCTCGACCTCATCCCCGAGATAATCCTCCGCATCGCGCTTGATTTTCTGCAGGATCATCGCAGAGATCTCCACCGGGGAATAGCGGGTCCCATTTATCTTGACGGCGTAATCGTCTTTGCCCATATGGCGCTTGATCGATTCGACGGTCTTTTCGGGATTTTGAACAGCCTGATTTTTGGCGGGTTTCCCGACCAGTCGGTTATCGTCTTCACCGTCGGGGAATCCGACAACGGATGGCGTCGTTCGCTCACCCTCGCGATTGACGATAATCTCCGGGTCGCCCCCTTCCATAACGGCAAACGCACTATTGGTTGTGCCGAGGTCAATCCCGAGAATCTTATCAGATGACATTCTTTTCTTTACGTAATGTATCGAAGGGCTAAAAGATTACTCAAGCGAGGAACATTACATACTGGGCAGAAATACCTATATACAGGGCTCAAAACACCCTAATCCGCCCTTAAATTGCCTCATAATTGTCCCAATCTGTCCTCGGGCTCACGATGTATCATCACCGAGATCGTTGGCCTCATCCCCAAAGACAAATCCCGACTCTTCAGGGTCAGAGTCGTCGGACTCTTCCGGCTCTTCATATTCGGTTTCAGAGTGAGTTTCAGGCTCCTGTTCAGCTGGTGTTCGACCATCTGTATCCGAGGTCGTGGTCTGTGAAGAGAGATCAGATGGCTCCGCGTCCCCGTCGTAGATATATGGGTCCCCATCGTCAGGTACCACGAATATAGTCCAACTGTCGTGACTCGGGTCTGGCGTCGGCGACGAGAGGACGCTTTCAGGAACCAACGGTTCGTACACCAAATGGTATCCAGCGGCCCGGACTTCCTCAAGAGAACTAAATGTGTCAATCACTGCTCGATCCCCCTCGTCATCACTCTCTTCTTCGTCGCCCCATGTCTCGTTGTCAAATTCGCCCTCTGGTTCGCCTGTGCTCTCGTTGTCTACAGCCTCATCTGCGTCAATTGTCTCTCCGTCGTTCGCGTTCGTATCCACCTCGTCCTCATCCTCGCCTTCGGCAGATTCGAGTTCCAGTTGGGGGTCCCGGACAACCCAGTTTCCGTCAGCATCCTGCGCACAGTAGGCTGAGAATTTCTCTGGCGGAGTATTGTACTGGATATCTTCGAACGACGAGAACGAAGTGAGCGCTTCCCCGTTCTCATCAACAAGCGTTATCTCCCGCTTCCGCCCGCGTTCACACCATTCCGTTTTCGCAGACGCGAGTGCGAACCCTCCATTATCAAGTCCGACTCGACGTTCAGTATTGTAGAACGTCCGATATCCATTATCATCTTGGTGTTTGACGAACGCGGGTGTTTCCCCTCCCCCGGTGAGCAATCGCTCCACAAACTCCGGGGGAGAAATGGGAGACGAAACATCAGAGGCTGTTGTTTCGGGGACAGCGAACACCACATGACGATTGTCGCGCGTCGCCATACTCGCGGCGAACTGTCGCGGGGTAAAGAGTGGAGTCGGATTGGCATCGATAAGTACGGTTGAGTCGGAGAAGCGATCCGCAATCTCCGAAAATGAGGCCCGAAGAGCACGATGAAGAGTTTGAGCTTCGGCCATTGTCTCGGCTTCAGAGGTGGGTTTAATGGGCGGCTCCGCCTCAGCATCGAAAAACACGGCATCATCATCGTCTTTGGGCAGGGTAACAAACTGCCCCATCTTGGAAAGATATTGGAGCGCGGCGAGCGCAAGATCACCTTCTGCGCCGCTGTGAGTACCCGTGAAAATATCCTCCCGCCCAGCATCGGTGAGGCGGAAGTATTCGATATTGTTCTCCTCAACTTGTTCGATTTCACCCCCGGTCACTGGTCGGACGATCTCGCTCATAATCTCGTCATGTGGCACCTCGGGCAGATGTCGCTCGAGGATCGCTTCGAAGTCCTCGCGGGCGACCCAATCATCGTAGCCGCGGAACGAGTACGTCTCTCGCGCCTGTGCGGATGCAATCGCGGCGAGGATGTGCCCGACCGTGAGTTCGGTGTCTCCCACAGACACTGTGGATGCCGATTTTTCGCCAAGATAGCGGTTGACTCCGTAGTTTTCACTCATATCTCCCAAGCTCCCCTTCTTTGGAGATCCGTGCTTTTTGAGAATATATTGCTTCAGATCTTCAGCCTCGCGTTCCGTCCGAAGTGGCGGATATTTTGGGAACGTATGAATGAGTAATCCCTCGGTCGTATCTCCGTCAATAGTGAGCCGCCCGAGAACTTTGAACATACCCAGTTCCTGAAGTTGAGAGACATCGATATCGCCGATACCCTTGGCGATCTCACTTGCGTCTTGCCAGTCCCCCGTGTTGAAACTGAACAGATTCTGTGTTTTGTAGACTGATTCCTTGATGTCTTCTGGAAGCTGACTCGGCTGCTGGGTTGCAACCATTACGGACAGCCGAAGGGAGCGGGCTTTACTGAAAATCTCCTCGATCTTTAGCTGGTCGGGATCGTCCTCAAATTGCTTTGTTACGTCTTTGAACTCGTCGATAACGAGATAATAGGGAGAAAGCTTGTGCTCATCAGTACCACTCCGTGCCTTGATTGTTGACCAGATCTGTCGAACGAGCGCGGCGGTGACGAACTCCATACCCTCGGAGAGATTCGAAATATTCGCCAGTATCACTTTCCCATCCTCGATAGCTTCTGCGATACTCATTGAACTGTCTCGGTCGGCGAGCAATTCACGCCGAACGGGCTTGGTCGCAATCTGCTCGACCTGCCCAATAAGCGGTTGCATCTCCTGCGGATTGAAATCCTCGACGAGGTCCCGCTCGATGTCTTCCATCTGTTTGCCGTACATCTCGAGGAACGCGTCGCGCTCGACCGCTTTGTCCAGAATCTGGTAAAAATCAATCGGCGTGTAGTCTTCTTCGGCCTTTACTAATTGTTCAACAATTGCCTTTGCCGTACTGGTCATCTGTGGCGACCAGTCGCGGGCGAACACCTCGAGTAGACTGACGAACTCGTCAGTGATCTGCTCCGCCTCTTGCGTATGATCGGCCGTCCCATGTTCCGCATAGGTGTCGAAGAAATTGAACCCTATGACGGAATCGCGGTCCGCGACGCCGGGCTCGACCCAGAGAACCTCATCTCGCCGATGTTCCGGAATTGATTCGAGCATCTCGGGGGAGTCGTCCCCCTTTGGGTCAATAAAACAGACACCGTATTCCGCCTGAATCCACTGCTGCATCATATTCTGCATCACAGTTGACTTTCCGTATCCCGACTGCCCGAACAGCGCCGAATGCTTAAACAACGCGTTGTACGGAACGCCCGCTTCCTCAACGCCCCGGTTCGGGTCTTTCGTGTAACCAAACCATGTGTACGCATTGGGATGGTATCGCCGCGCCTCCATCATCTGGCGGACTTCTTCTCCCGCATACACTTCGTTCTCCGCGGTTGTGTACATTTCGCGACCGGCGACCTTGTCCGTATCGAGCGGTTCAAATGAGTACTTCCACTCGTCTTCGCGCGGCAGTCTGTCTACGTCTCCATCGTCGGTTCCTTCTTCATCGAGTAGGTCTTCAAGCGGATCATCGCCCCCAAACGGGTTCCACCTCATTCTGTCTCACCCCCATGTTCACGGAGCGGCGGGTCAGTTGCGCCTCCGACGTCTATTCGAATATCGTACTCCCCAGCGTGTTCTTCTGTGATAAGTTCGGTGAACTCGTGGAGATGATCGGGGTCTGTCTCGAGCACCTGCTCGAGTTCTTCCTGTGTGAGCTTTTCTTTGACTTCCTGAGGCGATACTGGTTCGAACACTTCCGCATTCGGAGGGAGAGTCCCCTGAACGGGGCGATCAGCCCAGTCTATGTCATCTATATCGATCTCCTCTGCCGACGGTAAGTGCACGAGTCCAGTGAGTTCAGAAATTGTCATCACCATCGTCCGCCGACAGCCGTTCCACTGGGCGGAGAGGAATCCCGATAGTCCAGAGGGAACTGAGAGATTCTCCTCTTGACGGCGAATCATCTTCGCGATGAGAGCCTCCTGATTTTTAGGTTGCTCGCCGATCAATGTCTGCTCAGTTTGCGAGCGATACGTGCTTTTGAACATATCGACGAGCGAGGACAGTTGTGTCTCTGCAGTCGCCTTTTCCGGGTGTGTGACGAGAATCCGTGCTTCGAGATGGAACCCCTGTTTATTCGCCTGTTGGCGGATCTCGCGGGCTCCCGCTTGCCGTGCATCCTCGTTCTCAATAGTATTGTACTTCGAGCCGAAATACCGCGGGTTCGATTTCCCCTCCTCCTCAAGCGTCTCTGCATATGATTTGGCGGAGTTCCAGCGAAGATTGGTCCAGCCATCGAGCGCTGGTTTATAGAGAAATTGAATCACTGTCTCGGTCGCATCTTTCGTATTGGCTTCGCTCAGAAGAGTCTGGTATGGATCATAGTCGACTTCGCCCTCCCCATTGGTCGACGGATTTCCGATGGGTTCGAAATAATGCTTATTGAGTATCAAGCGCGTTGTGGCAACGTAGTCCCCCGGATCAACGCTGAGGAACTTATTCTCCCGCTCAACTTTATCGTCAATAGCAATGCCCGGGAAGTGTCCGGAAAGCTGTTTGCGGTAGTGGGCGTTTTCGGTCTCGTTTGGTACGTAGAATACAAATTGAAACGCCTCGTTCTCATACCAAATCTCAAGCCCGCAAACACCGCTATCATTTCGGTTACGCAGCACTCCCCCATCCTCTTCGATGCGATGAAACGCCGTGAACAGGTCCAGACTGCTTTGAATCCCGTCGCTGTCGATGGGGGGACGAACCTCAAACACAATATCGTCCTCCCGTGGACCCTCGTCAAATGCACGGGCAAGTCGGTCTGAGACTTGTATCGCATCAAAACTCTTCATTTATAGCACTAATTGTTTACAGTGTGCATTAATGTTATGTCGTCCATCAAGTAATTACCCACCCCTAAGAGTCACAAGTTTTACTACTATTATTGCTCCATAACAACCATGGAACCGCTACACACCGTACTTCTCGGCTTTCTCGCGATCATCTTCGTACCAGCCGTCGGGCTGTTGGCCTGTCGCGAGATTCTCCGAACATACGGATTCATCGAGACCGATGCCGAGGCAAACAGATACGCGTTCTTCGCAGGCGGCGCGTCGGTTCTCTCCGCCATTCCTGCCGCGGCTATAATCAGTCAACTTCCCACACGCACTCAGCTAGTATATACTGGCCCCGCCGAAACCCCCTATCAAAACGCGTGGTATTATACCGATTTCCCCGCAAACGTACAAGCAGCACTTGACACAGCTATCGCAAAAGGCGGTTCAACTCCTCTTCCAGAGTCGGCAACGCTCCCCGCGGAATTCGTCATGATGGATCTGAATGAGGCCTATGAATTTACGGTGGTGACCGATGTGATTCTCCTCGGGTATCCGCTGGATGAGTTCTCCGTATTCCTCATTCTCATGACTCTCTCCACTATGTTTTGGGGCCTTCTGACGCTATCCTACTTGATATTCTGGCGGGATGAGGGTACAGTGGACGATGACGATGCGAGCGGTGGGGAGGAGACCAAAACCAGTGACTCCGAAGATGGCGGTGATGAGAAGGGAATCGACAACTAGGTACGATAATGTCGCCGACCCGTTTGACCACAATTTGTTAATACCGTTCGATCCGAAATATAGTATAATGACATACGGAGAAGACGAAGCGCGGAATATACTCAAAAACAAGATCAATTGGCCCATTGCGGTCAATGTTCGAGGAACTGACGATAACGCCACGCTCGACTACGATCAAGTGGCGGTGAAGGGTGGACTCCGTACGGAGATTCATGTTCAATCACGTCGAAAAGAGCTTCTTGCCGCGTTTAAAACTGAACTCGAACAGGCACTCGCCGAGGCTACGGATGACGACACTGTTGCAGAATTGACTCGAATTTCCGGGAAACCCAATCAATTCCTACTCACGGCGCTCCCCGCCGACACCGATTCCTCTCTCCCGCATCAGTATTGATCCTACGTGTTCCAGCATCCATCATTTACTCAATACGAACGTTTTTCCCAAATTATCCCGAACATCCACCTATGAGAGTTACCACTGATAGCGCCGTGACAGAGGCATTGGACGACCTCAGATCCGAGGTTGATGCGACGCTTCTCCTTGCGGTGGATCATGGCAGCCGAGACGCGCGCCTCATGGACCCCGACAGCGACCGCGACGTAGCGTTCCTTGCCGCACATCACCCCCTCAAACACGGACAAACTCAGGGCCCACCGGACATGTTCCATCACTCGACACAGGTTGAGGGAACGGAAATCAATATCGCTGGTCTAAGCCTCTCTCGCTTCGCCAGTGACGCTGCGGAAAGTAGCTCTACCGCACTCGACATGATGAACGCGGACTGTACATACTACGTCAACGACGCTGTCGAAGACACGCTCAGCGCGCTCCGTGACCACATTCGGGAACAGTTTAATCCGCCAACACACATCAGCCATTTTCGCCGCTTAGCGAGATCCAACTACAACTATGCGACGGAAGACGACTGGACATATACTGGCAATGACGGGCCGCAGTGGACAATTGAAGAACGAGGAGATCAGAACTATCTCATCACGGGATTGCTTGGCTACCCGGATAAGATGACCTCCCGTCCTGTTTCAGAAGCAATTGACAAAGGAGTACTCGATCACAAGGCTGCCGAGCCAACGGTGCGCCAAAACCTGCGTATCGCGCGTTCGCTCCTGTCGGCTCAACATATTTTTGAGACAGGTCACCGCCCACCAGCGGAGTTCGACTCCCTCGTAGATGCCCGCTGTACTGAGGGAGGGTCCTACTATGAAGTGCTGTCCCCCAAATTCGAAAATACGCTTCGCTCCCTTGCCGAGCAGAAACGAGCAGGAGATGGAGATAAGGCCGTCGGATTGCAAATCGATGCTTGGGCAACCCCTATCATCACCGCAGATGAGTTCAGTGTGAACCCCGGGCGGATTGTGTCTCAGCTTGAATCATGCGAGAATGTCGCTCCAACCAATCGAACCCCTGATGAAGAGACCATCAATTCCCACGTGACAACCGTTCGAACCCGATTGTTCGACGCCAACGGCCCCGCCGGGAACTGAACGGTCGCCTGCATCAATGCTCTTATCAGACCCGCTCACTATGAAACACATATGGCCGATGCAAAACAGATTGGACAACCCATCGACGTCTATCGGAATCTTTCGCGTGAGTGCTTGAGTGTAAAGTCGCGGATGTCGGAGTCATACGGGCTGGTTATCGATTATGTCGATCAGATTGTTGTAAACGATGCCTCTTTTATCGTACATACTCCCAGCCGACAGCGTGTCTTGAAAGAGGAGACAAAGAACGTGCATGCATTTGTGCGCGGGACATGGGGGAAGCCCGACGAGTGGGAACCAACGGCTGAGCCAACTGAAGTCACGTACAATCCCTACCACTATGGCTCGTTTGTCGAATGTGAAACGGAGAAACCCCTCGATACAGCACGACAAGTATATCTGAAACCAGACGAGTCATCGTCACCAGACGATAAGACCTACGAGATGTTTGCGGTCGGAGTTGAATACAAGAATCCCTAGCCAGAGATCCACCATTCGAGGGGCGGTCGGGACGAACACCTGAGGGTTGCTCCCGAGGCGACTCACGCCCCATTTTTCGCGGACTCGGCCACTTCGTTGTATGTCTCGTCTGAGAGATCGTGATTGTCTCGGATGTAGTCGGCACACTTCTCACAGATATCCATTTCCGCCCCTTGTTCGAATTTTTCGATGTAATAGACAGCGTTCTTAAATCCAATGTCTTTCACGAGGAAGTCATTATGGATCGGTTTTTCACACACAGTCTCATCTGCATCGGTCTCTACGGCGAAGTGTGCCTCGTCGAACAGCTTTGCTAGATACATCTGATAATAGCACTTAAACGGTTATCGGCAAAGAACATTTCGCCATTCGTATTTATCCACTTTACTGAAATTCCTCTGGTTTATGTGCCGAACAATACGCATCAGTCTTGTGGATTTGTTCTCGAACCTGAATTCCAAAAATCCGAGAGATGGATCGATGCTCGACGAAATATCCCCCGTTCCGCCCGATTGTAGACTGGCAAACCTTGCACTCCATTCCGCGCTGTTCCCGTCGCCGGTACGCAAGTACATCCCGATATTGCGAGCGGGCAGAGGTCCCTGTGTCGGATGCACCAGTATCAATTCGATACCGCTCATACTCGCGTTGTCCCAGCGCAAACATCGGTTTTGATCCGTCTTGCACATTATATCCCATATCGGACGCATCAGCCTGTTTCCGCAGTCCGCGGATTGCAAGACCTAATACCCCACACCCAACAAGAAACCCAATCGCAACCATCCCTACAAGGACATCGACGAGATGGGTCGACCCTCCAAGAATGCCCGCCGCCACAATCATCATCCCGAAGTAAACGACAACAGCTGGGTACAGAAATCGTCGAACCGCCCGCTTCAGATCGAACTCACGGCGGTCTCGTTGAAGACCAGTATAGTCATTATCGACCCCACCATGATCGCTCATAGACGATCATCTTCCTATGGGGGCTTCAACTTACTGCCAGCCCAATCATCCGTGCCGAACAAATAGGAACTACAACTCCCCCTCACAACGTACGACGTTATTCTCCATCAATCTCAATCGCGTGTCCGTCGGCACCGTCGCGTTTCGGGAGCGTCACCGTCAGCACCCCATTCGTGTACTTCGCCGTTGCTTCCTCCGCATTGACTGCGGAGGGGAGTCGAACTGTCCGCGTGTGTCGCATGGAATGCCGTTCTCGCTGCACGAACCGCGTATCGTCGTCTTCATCGTCCCAGTCACTGTTTTGCTCAACACTTAGTGTTAACTTCTGATCCTGCACGCGGAGATCGATGTTCTCCTTCGCAACGCCCGGAAGATCAGCGAGTACTTCCACTTCATCGTCGTGTTCGACCACATCAACAGTAATCCGCTGATGTGATGAAGTGCCTCCAAGCTGGAGTGACGACTGCTGGTCGAACGCCGACATTTGGTTGAGAAGCGATTCGAGTTCTCGGAATGGGTCCCATGGATCTCGCGTCATATTGTCTCACCTTAGTTTTGCCACTACGCTGTGACTACAGGTGATATATGGGGGTTAAGTATATTAAATCTTTCGCTCAAGAATATATGATTCATAGTATACAGCTGGTTGAAACCCCACACTCCGACAGATAACCTGCGGATGCGGCATCCCCGTGGTAGAATACTGTCCTCATGACGAGCGAGGAGATTACTGAGGGCGGACTCCAACAGCAGCAGTGACACTTTGAGGAACCGAAACGTCGACAGTCTCATTATATCCCGAGTAGTCGAGAGCTAAGTCAATTGTTCCCATTGTCTCGTCGGTTTCATCATCCACCAACTCCGCCGCCACCTCCACCGCAGTTATATATCGAGTGTTCTTATCGATATGAATCTCCCCCTCAAATGTCTCGATATAGTCGGTGTATCCCGAAATTAGGTCTGATTCGGGAACAGCGGCATCAATGAAGTTTTTGAGGGCGACAGAATCCGAGTGGTCAACCGTATACACATATTGTGTCTCCGTCTCGCGTCGCGAGTGCGGATTTATCCCAGCAAGAAGACGTGGAGGGTTTGTCCGCTGGGCCTCTGAAAACGTACTTTCCTTGACCGAAGTTTCGACAGGCTTTCCTTCGGGCTGTTCGCGTGTGTACACACGCCCATCGGCAAACCATTTCTCAATAGTACGGGTCGAGCCTGAAAGTGTCCGCTCCATTGATGCAGAACACCGATTTGTCTCAAACTCATATGCTGTGGTGCTGGTCTCGGCGAGGGTAATCTGTTCACCCTCACCGGTTTCGTCTTCGTCGAGTGGCGAGATAACATCGGGGTAAACTACGAAATTGCGCGTTTGCATCTCCGTCAACGTTGAGAGGTTCGCCATCGCCGTGTGTGTGGATTCGAGAATTGGGTCGTCAAAGACCTTGGCGTATTTCACAACGGTCACCTCTTGTTCTGTGCCGTCTATTGCAACCGTTCGAACGCCGGGCGTTTCAAACGTATGAGAAAACGTGACAATATCGGATTCATCGGGTGCAAGAGTGAGAGACTGTGATCGAGCCGTGTCGCCTACGACGAACTTCACTGGATACGTCCCCGACTCGTTTCCCACATTTTCAACACGGATCTTAACTATATAGTCCGCGTAGACGGGGGTAGTCGTGCTGAACGACTCAATGGTTGTCTCGAATTCCGTCGTGGGCCCGCTGTTGGAGGTACAGCCCGCTACAGCAATAGTTCCTGATACAGCGGTTGTTAGCAGTGACCGCCGATTCATTAGACACTAGTAGATGCGTGGAGTGCAAATGATTTCTGGGGATGCAATGCAAACAAGGTTGGGTGGCGACAGAAATTTACCAACTTCTGCTTGTATACGCATCACAATGAGTGTTATCACCGCAACAGATCTCTCAAAGTCGTTCGGCGAGACATATGTCCTCGAAAATTTTTCACTAACCGTTGAGGAGGGCGAAGTATTCGGACTTCTCGGCCCAAACGGGGCGGGGAAGACGACAACAATTAACATTTTGACCGGGGTCATCGCACCAGATTCAGGTTCGGTCTCGGTGCTCGGATCGGACCCGTCCACCTCTCCCGTCACGGTTCGGGAAACCGTGGGTATTCTACCCGAAAAGGAGGCTCCACCATATTTCTTAACCCCAAACGAATACTTTTCCTTCGTCGCTGGGGTTCGCGGAATTGATGAGGAGACAGCCACCGAACGCGCGCAAGAGTGGGCGTCACGGCTCGGATTTGAGGAAACACTGGACACACTATGCAAAGATCTCTCCCGTGGGCAACAACAGAAGGTGATGATAACGCAGGCTTTTATCCACGAGCCAGATCTTGTCTTTATCGACGAACCGCTCGCAAACCTCGATCCGCTGATGCAGGAGGAGGTCAAACAATTTATCTCTGAATACCACACATCTGGGAAAACCATCATTCTCTCGACCCATCAACTCAGTGTTGCCGAAGAACTGTGTACCACTGTCGGCATCTTGCAAGATGGAACCCTTGCAGCGGACTACACGCCCGCTGAGTCATCCGAGGACTCTCTCCGAGATGTGTTCCGAACGACCGTCGAACAATCCGCTACCAGCGAGTGATTGCTATGTTGCACAAATTCAAGCTCCTACTCCGACTCATGATCTATGAGGAGTGGCGCATGCACAATACCGTGTTCAACGGAAGTCGCTTCGCCCTGCTTCCCGCCGTGTTGGCGGTATTGGCCGCCCTCAGCGCAGGGATGCTAACGACGGTCGGACTTGAGTTCTCTGTCCTCTGTGCTGGCGTTGTCGCCCTTGCTGGGCTGCTCGGATTGCAGACAGGAACGCTGGGATTCGAAAGCCGTGACGGAATGGATAATGTAATGGGGGATGCAACATTTCTCCTTTTTTCGTCTCGCACACTTCCGCTCTCAGCACGAACGACGGTCGCAGCATTCCTGCTCAAGGATATGCTGTACTACGCTCTCCTGTTCATTTTCCCGCTCGTGATCGGAACATACGCTGGGGCGCAACTCGCTATCGCGACGGTTGCACCCTCTAGCGCTGCACTCTCCGTCGGGTCGAGAGGGTTTCTTCTCGCAAACACGTGGCTTGCCAGCACGCTTGTCTTCTTGCTCGGTGTAAGCGCGGTCCTCGTTACGAGCGGGGAAATTGCTCGTAGCCTCCGCATCGGAGGGATCGTGACGATAGCCACCCTCGCAGCAATTCTTATCAGTGTCGACTCCCTCCCCTCGATTACAGAGGTAGCTATCGAGTCATGGGTGACGCCGCCGCTTACTGGATTTCAACTCGCACTTATCGCTGTGATTACCGCGATTCTTAGCACGATTGGAATCCTCCGGTTCACTCCAACTGGTCCAGATTCCACAACGCAACCGCGTTCTGAATTCGAATGGCTACGGGGAAAACTGGGCAAATCACAACGCGCAACGCTGGCAACAAAGATGGTTATCGATATCCACCGAAGCAGCGGGGGAGTCGGAAAATTGTTTGTCTCGAGCGCGATTATCCTCGTCGCAGTCTACTCGATTCTGGAGGCGCTCCAGCAATGGATGCCGCTGAATCTCTCTCCCGGGATTGTATTCAGCGCGATTCTTGGGGTGAGCGCTGTTCCAACGTACATTTGGCTAACGCAGCTTGATGATATCGGCACATATGACTTCTATCCCATATCAGTGCGCTCTCTGTTCTCCGCGAAATCACTGGCGTTTGTTCTCTTGGAAATCCCAGTCGCTATCGTCTATTACGCTGGGATGATGCTTCTCTTGCAACCGTCACCACTCGATCTCGGACTCGGAAGTGCCGTCCTATTTGGCACACTGAGTTATCTGTTCGGTATTACGGTGTATCTGACAGGGTTCAAGCCGAACGAATCGCTGTTCGATGCAGTTGTGTTCTTGAAATTCTCGGCCTGTGGAATGGTGGTGCTTCTGCCGCTCCTCATCATCGGACTCTTTGTTCCCACCATCACACCAACGATTGCAGTCGGTCTGCTCGCGTTCTCCAGTCTTGTCGGGGGGATTGGAGTTATTGTCTATCGACAGGGGGCAGATAACTGGTCGTGCAAACTCAGTCCCGCGCAGACCGAGCCGCCTAACTAGATTGCTGGCGAAAATATTTCTTGGCCTTGAGAGCGCGGACAAATCTGACTTCTTCTCCGCTGGTGCAACAGTTCGGACAGGTATCGGTGATGAAATCCTCTGGCTCGCCGATCACATCAACAGTATTTTTCTGCTTGCACCGGGTGTTCGTGCAGACGTAGGTTTCCAGCGTCATATGGTATATATGAGATAGAATCCCTTTAAGTCTTGTCCGTATGTCCGAGTCAAGTTAAATCAACCACCTCATACTTCCTATACAATTGCACGCCGACGAGCAAGATCGCTCCGAGTGCGTACACGTACTCGTCGTGTAACGCTATCCCCACCGCAAGAATTGCGTAAACACCGATCATCCGCTCAGGACGGATGTAGTTACACCAATCAATAGCGAGTATACCACAAAATACCGCGAAGAGATATTGATTGTATATAATACTAGTGATTAGGGCTCCGGTGCACAGAAGGGGGCCAAACGCGGTCGCCTCATGAGTCACCCACATGGCTGTGGACCTCACTGGCGACCGCTCGCTACGGGGCATGAGACCTCATTTGAGTTCGGTTCTCTTAAACTTATATATTGAGAGATAGATCTGGAAATATACTATGAAATTCAATACTTAGATATAGTATTGGCTACAGGACAATACTGGACGAATAGTATTCTCCGCGGTAAAAGCAGGTAGTTCACTCGTACGTCTCAGGTTGATTCTCTCCCATTGGAACGAGCGCGGCCCCCTGCTTGAAAATCCAGCTTTCCGTTTGAGAGACGGCCCGATCTTCATTCGGGAAGGGGCCGATGGGCAGTTCAGGGCCGAAAGAAATCCGATCAATAGTGCTCTCGGGCGGGTTCTCGATCATAGACCGATATGCGCCACTTCCGTACTCTTCAATGTACACTTGCACCCCTGTGGGTTCGTGACGCCAGCGTTTGATCTCCCCGCTGGTTTCTACCTGAACGGGCATCCACTTGGTTTCAGACATATACTATGATTCTCACGGTCCGAGCAAAGGTGTTTTCCCGCTGTCACGAACCGCCCGCGGGCAAACCATTAAGCTACTTCCGACCATCAGCCCAATTATGGACAAAGACATTATCCCCGTACAGAACGCCAACTGTACAGACGAAGACCTACGCACGCTCTCTAGACTCCAGACCGAACAGATACACCGCGAGTACATGCAATCGATCACTACACGGCATGTACGCGAAGCGAAACAGATCCTCGATGAATACGGCGACGCTCCCTATTTGGGAACGCTATTTGGGTACCATGGAGAGGCCATTACCGAGCACTATCCTCATGGCGAGGATCTGCTTACGTATTTTTACTCGAAGATCGACGAGCTTGACCCGCGTCCGGGGACCGCCGCGAAATGGGTTGCTGACGTGGCGGAAGCTATTGCGCATGACGAACTACCGCCCCATCCAAACGCTGTCTCCCGCTGGCGAGACGATAACGGACAACGATACTATCACTGCCTGCGCTGTGGGCGAGTGTTTAAGGAAACCGACTCTAAGCCCTGCTCCTGTCCAGTTGGAGTCGAACCCGCGCTTCCGCCAGAGGATGGTGGATCAGTGCAGGGTGGATTAGCACCCGGTGCATCCAATACGTAACCCCCCAATATATTTTTCAGAGAACATGGGTCGACATTTGGGAACTAAACATGCGTGTCTGCATTGGAACCCGAGGAGTCAACTACCCCGCATACTTCGCTTGCCCTCGGCGAACTCGCTCGGTGATGAAGATGGCTCCGCGCAACCGCATAGTTGAAGGCGCTTGGCAACAGACAGTTGTATAACGATACCAATGGACCCCAAGCTTGTCGATCAGGATTCATTATCAACAAAAGCGATTTGGAAGCAGCCGTCTGAACAGTTTTTCCTTCCCAATGACGTGCAACGCGCGCAGGAGCGGAGCGAGGCCGAAGAGCAAATTCACACTGCACTCGCTGCCGGAGAGAAGGGATACACAACTGCCACGATCATCACCGACGATGACGCGGACGGACTGGGCGCATATGCCGTTCTCGACAGCGTGTATGATGAAGTCGCCCTGCTCCCATCTGGGCCCCATGGAACGCTTGATACCGCCACAGCGTTATCTATTATCGCGGATCAATCGCCGACTGATATGGATGTCTGGTTGACCGACATCCGTCTGGGGGCAACCGATACCGATGCGGTACTCTCCGAACTTGCTCGCCTTCCAGAGGACGCATCCGTGATTTGGATCGACCATCATATCTGGGACGATGACGCTCGTACCAAGATTGAATCGGTGATTCAGGATATGGTCATTGACGCTGGCGACGACGTGCCCAAGGTGGATGAACGCGGGGCAGCAGAGATCACTGCCGACTATGTTGAGACCACGTTAGGCGAGCAACTTCCCTCGCAAATTCGAGAGGCCGTTGAGGTGACCAGCGTATATGATTGTTGGAAGAAAACCGACGACGATGAATTCATCGACCCGCGGGCCAAGGATCTTGGCGAGTATGCAGGGATCGTTGATGATCCCGAGCACTATCGGGACGCCCTCGTCGCGCATGGGGCGGATATCAGTACGGAAAAGTCGATTAGTGCCGTACTGGAGGAATACCGAACCCGCAATTCGGAGCTTAACGATCTTGCGGTGGAGGAGTCGGAATTCGTTGTTATCAGCGAGTCGTCGGGGGAAATCCTTCGGGTGAGCCCGTTTAACTATGAACGCCTTCAAAAGGAGGGAGTCGACGACGATGAATGGGTGATTGCAACCACCTATGGGACATGCGATCAGAACATGGTTGCGGATATGCTCGCCGAAAAGGGGGCGGACTCCGCCGCCATCGTAAAACCGACTGGCGGGGTTAGTTTCCGTTCCCGGGGTAAGTTTGACCAGTGTGATCAGGTCGCCGCGTGTTTTGATGGCGGTGGGCATGAGACTGCCGCCGGTGCACATATTGCCGATGGGAAGTTTGGAATCGATTTAGACAGCATGGCGGCCTATGGAGCACACTGGACCTCGCACGGACGGGATGCGCGGCGGGCGATTCGACACGCATACAAAGAAATAATCACCCGGTAGACGGCGTGCTACTCGGACTTGGACCCGTTATCGGCATCAGGATTCGATCCGGACGTAGCTGAGTCGGTTTCGTATGTGTTACGCGGACGCTCTTGTTGATACTTGAAGTCCTGAATGAATTCTTCTGGGGGTCGACATGAACCACCTTTTGGCGCAATATACGCGAGAGAATGGTCAAACTTCTCTTCAATAAAGTCCCGAGCCGCGTCGGCATGTTGCGTCGGCTCATCGGTCCAAAACTCATAATGGACATGGGACTCCGTAACGCGGGTTGTTACAACCGTGTGTCCATGTTCGATGTGAGTCCACAATTGACCCTCAATTGGTTCGACGGACGAGGTACTCTCACTCATCGGTATCATCCATTATGAGAGGACCGTTAAATCGTTTTTCCCACACGCGGATCGGGATCTCAACCACGGGCGCACATGCAGCAACTTACGCCACTGGATGAGGGAGCGCCCGAAACTGCTGACGTTTATGCTTGCGTGACGACCTTCTGGATGATGTCGTTCTCTTCGTCAGGGAGTTGGGCGGATAGGGCCTTTACAACCCGTGTAACTTGTTCGCTGTTGAGCCGAACTTCGGAGACACCATCATGCTCGATATCTTCAGGGGTCACGGGCGAGATCTGAGCGTCGGTTGTTCCATTCTCCTCTTCCGCAGTTTGCACACCGTCTGCGACAGGGGATTCAACGGAGCCCGATCTCTGCTCCGTCACTGCAACAACCTCATCGAGCGTGTTCTCCAGCGTTTCGATGCGGGACTCCATGGCTTCTATGTCGTCTGGGAGGGCGTCCCTCGTTGGCTGGGGGGATTCGACATTGTCGAGAGACGTTTCCAGTTGCTGTGCGCGCTGTTCAAGGTCGCCAATCCGCTCCGTAGTGGTTGCCAGTTGTGCCGCAACACTGTCCTGTAACGATTCGACCTCATTCCGAACCGCTTCGATATCCTCCGAAGTAGCGACTTCAGTCTCGTCAAGCGGCGTTGGTGCGGTCGCCCTCGACCCCGCATCTCCCTGCTGCACATCTTCGAGTGGCGTGCCGCGGGGCTGTTCGGACTTGGGGATCTCCACTTGATCGGCCTGAGGAACACTCGTGTCCTCAATGAACTCCTCGCGATCTGGGATATTCAGATGTTTATCTTGGAGAACACCCTGTTCGTATGCTTCACGGCGACGGTCCCGAATATCGCCGTATTTGCGGAAGAGGCGCGCGGAGTAACCGGGCGAGGCATTGGCCTTGTGCTCAAGATCGCGCTTTTTCTGATCTGGATTTTGGACCCAGTTGTCGATGACACGCTGTTGGAGTGGTGAAAGGTCCTCATAGGACTTTTCATGTGTCGGGGCCTCGCCGAGGATGTCTTCTGGATCGGGAAGCTCGATCTCACCGTTCTCGTACTGTTCTTCGCGTGTGTCGACGATTTCTGGGTATTTGTCGACAACTCGACTTCCGTATCCAGTAGAGACACCCGCAAGATCCTCTATTACCGTCATTGGACGGTCGAGGTCGTCAACCTCATTTCGGACGTGTTCATTGATAAGGACCTGCTGCTTGGGTTTGAGATCCTCATACGACTTACCCCCACGCTGACCTAGCGTGTCGGTTGCCATGTCGGCATCCGGATCGGCAGTCATCCCGCGTCGCGTGGTTGTATACAGCGGCTGGTCTCCGCTTCCCGTGTCGGATGCCACGTTTCCTTCCTCAACGGCTTCTTGGGAGAGATACTGGTTGAGGATGCTGTACACGTAGGAGATATTGCTTTGCGTGGGGTCCTCCCCGTATACTTCCTCCGCTATCTCCCGTTCGGACATCTGGGGAGTTTCGATAGCCTGTTTCAGAATCTTTGCCGTCTTGGTATCGGTGTTGACGGCTCGGGGGAGATACTCGTCGGTGATCCCCTCACTCAGACTCATCGTCTTGGGGGATTCCATATCCCCAATAACCTCGCCGTCGTCGTCGCAGGCTTGGACAAAGACGTCGTCAAGGAACGCGTTCTTGTTCTTGTGCTTTCCTTCGTCCTCGCGCGTGATGTGTGTGCGGACCGTACGCTCTTCAGGGTGGGCAAATCCACACCAGCCGCATTTGAAGTATGCAACATCGGGCTCGTCACGATCTTGGAGAAGCGTGTTGGGTCCAAATTGGTTGGTATCCTCTTCATCGTCATGGCGGCGGAGTCGATCCATATCGAGTCCACCCTCGTTCAGGCGAACGTTGTAGAGTTCGGGCATGCTTCCAAATCACCAACTAGTTCCGTAGCTGGTACTGGATCTTGACCGTCCACATATTTAGCTTCTTCTGTTAATCTGCAATTTCACAGATGCTAAGTCAACTTTTACCACGATCCGACCGACGACCTCAACGCTGCTAATGAGAAAAGTATCTTCCTCTTACCGCGAAAGGGTCGCGTGTGTGTTACGGTCGCTGCGACGATGAACCGTACACATAGCGAGACCGGGGCGATCCATCCGACGCGGCGGCGGTCGATTCCCATTCCTCGATTTCCGCCGTTAGTTCTGCAATGGCGTCCGCATCGTCGTGCCGTTGGACACGGCGAACGGCCATCATCATCTCTGGTTGGGGCGGGAGATCGAATTGAGAGTACTCCTGTATGATACTCCCATATCGACCCTCATGATTGCGGAAATTCTGGAGGATCTCAGCCGCCGCTTGTTCAAGCGGTGAGAGATCCTTCGGCGTAATCAACGTGTCTTCGTCATCATCTTCGTCTTCAACCGACGCATCATCTGAGGTGGTGGCAGCGGACGGGGAATCGCTCTCAGATGGTTCAGTTTCGCTCTCCGCGGCAGAGTCATATTGAAGTTCGATTCCGTCCCAATCCAGTTCTTCCCATTGCAGTATCCAGCGAGCGGTCTCGTTTATTCTCTCCATCCGCGAACCGGTGAACTCACGGATTTTGTGTTGCGCATGATCCGCTGGGGGGAAAGCAACCGAGTCGTAGTCGGCGGAAATTTCTTTGTAATTGCCGGTATCCCCCTCAAGCGCGTCAATCAGCCGCGTTGCAAGGTGTCTGGCGTCATTCCACTGGGAAAGTGGGTCTTCGTCAGACTTCGTCTCGTCTGCTTCAGTTGTGTCCCACTCTGTTTCATCCCACGTGCGAGCCCAACGGGCAAGTTCGTTGATCTTCTCTGTCCGAGATCCAGAGATGTCGGAGATCTTCGCGTCGAGCCGCTCATGGGGTGGGAAATCGATTGACTCGTATGACGCGGCGACGTCATCATATGCGTCGTCTTCTGCCGCGTCGAGTATCTCCGTAGCGAGACTTCGAGCATCGTTCCACTGGTTTAGTGGATCTGTCAGGTTGGATTCGCACTTCTCAGAATTGGTCGCGATGATCTCTCGAGCGAGGGCATTGATCTCTTCGGAGCCGCCCTCTGCGCCGTCGATGCATTCTTGCGCCGTCGCCTTGCTGGGAAGGATGATTGAAAGCTCCTCAGCAAGCGTGGCATATGACTCGCTTGCAAGTGCGTCGCGTAGTTGAGATGCGAAATGCCGGGACTCGTTCCAACTTGGAACTTCGTGGTGACTCGTCATAGTTATCTGTTTCTCAGACTCAAGCAGGTTTAATACTTACGAAATTTACGCGTCTATATCTATGTATTGAGAGGAGTGTTAATATGCCACACACTCGGTCAAATCGTATGTCCACAGAATACGGGATACGTCGGCTGTATGGGGGTATTGTTGCCCCCCATCGAGTCCGCCGAATGTATGATAATAAAGACTACATATCCTGTGACTCTCGCCCACAAACGAGTGTAATCCGAATAACTATATTGATTGAATTAAATAATTCATACATGGTTTATAGTCCTCTCAAATGTGGATTCGTTGGACTCGGAAATATTGCCCATAGCCACGCTGCACATCTCAAAACACTCGATAACGTGAGCCTCGCTGGAGGATTCGATGTGAGTGCCGACGCCCAACGAGAATTCCAAGAAGAGCATGGCGGGGAAGCATTCGATTCGTTCGATCAGATGATCGAATCTGTTGATGCTGTATTCGTCTGTACTCCAAATCAATTTCATGAAAATTATGTGATCAACTGTCTCGACCGCGGTATCCCCGTATATTGTGAAAAACCGCTCGCCCATACGCTAGAGAGTGCCGAGCGTATTTCCGAGGCTGCGGATCATTCAACGTCGTTTTGTATGCTCGGCTTCCACAACCGATTCAAGACAGCCGCAGTCGAGGCGGTCGAGGCCAGAGAAAGCGGCCGACTTGGCGAGATAACACAGGTTGACGCCAAGTACATCCGACGGCGTGGTATTCCCGCCCGCGGCAGTTGGTTCACCCGCGAGGACACCGCTGGGGGCGGCGCGCTTGTCGATATTGGCGTCCACGCCCTCGATCTGGCTCTCCATCTCGCAGGCTTTCCAGAAGTGATTGAGGTTTCGGGCCAGACCCGTTCTCTGTTTGGAATTCGGGAGGACTACACGTACGAGGAGATGCACGGAACCGAAACTGACCCAGCCATTTTCGACGTGGATGATTCCGTGGTTGCCATGCTCCGCTGTGCCGATGGGACTGTAATCACTCTCGATGCGGCGTGGGCCGCAAATCGACCAGACTCACGAAACTTCGTCGTTCGTGGAGTCGATAGTGGGGCATGGTTCAAACTTGGCGAGCCAGACATCACGTTCTACGATGTGAACAGAGAGTCCCCTCCGAACGCAGACCCGCTTCCTGAGGAGACGATAACAGGGACAGCCCGGAGCGGAAGGCTCCACGCGCACAAGATGTTTGTCGATGCTGCGCTCACAGATTCGGAACCAGAATGGAACACTGTTGAGGAGGCTATGCAGGTGCAAGAGATTATTGATGCAATCTACACATCGAGCGAGACTGGCGAATCCGTTCAGTTGCAGTGACCACAACTATTCTAGTTGGTGGGAAACTCATATTTACCGTGCCCTCGAAGAAAGACCGTATGCGTATACAGACCAAAACAGGGTGTGGAAAAACACAACAGTTTGTCGAAGCGGTTCTCAACACTGATGGAGACCGAGAGGACTTCGCTACAAATCAGTCCAGAGAGGAGTGACCGCGGTACACGCGGTTCTTGGTAACAGAACGTTAATACTGTTCGCTTTACTGGATTCACGTATGGAAACCTATATTCTTCGCGCGATCATGTTCCTCGAACGCATTCCCGCGGTCGAGGACATCCATGTGTTCGAAAGCTCTCACCAGCTAGCCGAAGAACGGTCGTCAGCAGAGTTACCAGTCACACTCTGGTTTGACAACTTTCAACGGGAACTGACGCCAGACGAGGATACCCCAACCCCGCGATCCGAGAAACTCGATCAGTTGGAGTCTATACTGTCGGCATATATAACCGGAGTCACAGTGTCGATTCAGGACTCGGACACCAGTTCCGGATCGCACGTCATTGTCCTCGAACGGGTAAACACGTGGAATCCTCTCTCCAAAATCCGGCGGTGGATGGACTCCCTCCGCTGGCGCTGGCACGTGTGGAACGCAAATACTCATATCGATGTTACCCCGCTTCCCATGGGGGACAGGGGTGACAAACAGATCCAGCACCGCGGTAGTACGTGAATCATCACTATTATAATCCAGAAGGCCCATTCTCACAGTAGATGACACTCAAGAAGTATGTGCTACACGGAGAGAACTACGTCTTCTACGCGAGCACTCTGTTCCAACTCGACGGCGAAGCCGACACCCCGACACCCGAACAACAGTACTATATCCATGTCCGGGATATGTCCAAGACGGATGGGATCGTCAGCGACGAGATGGTCGTTACGTTCGAACAGGCCGAGGAACTTGCCGAAGATGCGCGCTACGTCTTGCCGCCAAATGAAGACTACTACTGCGGTATCGTTGACCTAAATGCCCTCAAATCACTGTACAAGGTGACCGCTGTCGAAGAGACGCAGGACTTCCAGATGCCGACGCAACAGTGGTCATGGCAATCACGGGTCAATCGGATGTGCCGCGATCCATCTGACGTACTCACGCCACCACTCATGGTCGGCGTCGATGGCGACGATGGGCACGAGAAACTGGAGGAATGGGCAAACAGTACCGCCGCCGAAATCACGGATACAGTGGGCCGGAACACGGCCATTGTAATCTGCCCCGAGACAGCGGTTCGGGATCTTTGTGAACTGGACTTCGTAACGTCGGTTGAAGTCGACGGCGTCGCACACGAAGCCTGAGTCGTCTAGTCTTCTCGATTGAGGGGTGATTCCGCGCTCCCCCGACCCTCTGCCTCGGCGGACCCGAGCGTATCGAACAATGCCTCGACGAATCGACTCCCATATTCGGAGAGTTCAACTCGATACGCCCGCGGGCGTGTGGGATCACCCGCACTTCGCTTCTGAACGAGACCCCCCGCCGCAAGGGTCGAAACGGCCGCATCGATTTCATCGTCTAGTGTTTCGGGGAGTATCGATTGTAACTCGCTGAATTCCTGCGCGCCATCGACTGTGGCGGCGAGTATCTTCCATTCGGTGTCTGATTCGAGCGAATCAACCGCTTCCCTGATCTCGAAAGGCCAATCGTACTCAGTCATTTTGTCGGAACACTCTCTAACTTCCATGCTTTATTGTCGAGCCACTCTCGGGGAAGAAACGCTTCTCTCTTCCCAGACCAGTTATGTACAAGAATGATGCGTCCAATATCATCTATGGCTGGATACAGCACCGCCCCCTGATATAACACTGCCTCCGCGGTCCAGAGGGCGCGGGCGTTTGTGGTTGACGATTTGACCCGGTACAGCTCGGTTGTTTCCTCTGCCTTATCGAGAACAACATAGTCCTCACCCTCGACCTCATGAATGGCTACGTCGTGATCGAGATCCCCAGTTGTAATTTCAGTGTTCATACAATCTTCTCTGTCTATGTTAGTTGATCAGGGGTATGACCTCCACACGAATAAACGAACGGGTCTCATCCAACTCAGTCCGTCTTCGGATTCACGTCCCAAACCGCCGCTTTTTCAGTATCGATAAGGTCTGCGAGTTTTGTCCACGGAACCATGAGATCCGTAGTTAACGGCTCTTCACTTGCCGTATTCTCGGCAACGTGGAACTCTGCCGTACAGTGTTCGGGCGTACCAGTATCTTGGAACGCTTGGAGTCTGTAGATGCATTCTGGAAGACGGTCAAATTGGATGAACACGCCGGGGGACACCTCTCCCCCTTGCGCGGTTACCAGTTTTGTTTTGTCCGCCATCTCCGTGTACGTTCCATCGGGGATATGGAGGGTATGACCTTTCTTTGAAAAGACGTCACGTTCAGGGGGTGTCTCAGCACGGTTCATGATAGGACCATACGACGATACGACCCGGGACTATTTTAGCATTTTCCTCACATCCGACCGCACGGGAATATATTATCTATGCCTTTGAACTGGAATTTACTATGGATTCCAACCCGCCGTACTCAAAACCTGCGTTTAGCTTCTGCGGTGAGGGCGCTAAGCCCCCGTCCTCAGCGAGCGACCAGCGGGAAGGCGCGAGCAGGGCGTCCTGCCATTGGACGTGCAAAGCCCGTCGCGGAAACAGGAACTCCCCACGGCGCGAGCCCGGGAATCCCCTGCCTCAACGAAGCGACGCCAGTCGCGGAGTAGGCAGGGGTAGTTCACTGGACTGGTGACCGTACTGGGGCTCGATATTTTTGCCGAACTCCGGGGACGAAAACTCCTTGAAAGTTCGGAGTGACTTGCCAGTCTCTTATCCCACCTATGATTTTCCCAACAAATTACTGACCGCAGAAAGGCGGATTACGCCGTGGCGCGGGGGCTGGCCTCTTCAGTGTACTTTTCGACCCACTCCATGTAGTCGGCAATCGCGCGGCGGCCCTCGTCCGTCAGCGCGTAGTAGTTCGTTCGACGGTCGATTTGCCCCTTCTCGACCAATTCCTTGTTCACGAGGGTGTCGAGATTGGGGTACAGGCGACCATGGTTGATCTCCGTATCCATTTCGACTTGGAGGTCTTCTTTGATAGTCTGTCCAGACGGTTCGTCGTGTCCAGCAATGACCACGAGAAGGTCACGCTGGAATCCAGTTAGGCCAAACAGTGCCATACGCACGTAACTATACCATCTCTATCTGTATAGTTAGGCGGAACTATCAAGATCTATAACAACACATTGAACGGATAAACTGACTATTACAACTGGATTTCAGAGTTTAATACACCCAATCTGAGCGAAAAACAGTGCTATGGAAAAGTAATTATGTTTTATTATATGACTCTGGCTCAGACTGTATAGATAAGAGAATAACTCATATAATACCCCCCGCCTGCCTATACAAGGTCGCAACCGCTCCATTTAACCGTCCCCGCACAAACAGGGTTGTATATGGGTTCCGACGAGCAGGTCCCTGAATCTCGCAGCATATCCGAAACACCAACCCCTGACACCGCCTCCGACCTCTCGGTTGGCGACTTTTTCCCATATCGAGACGGTCAAGAGAACCTCAAATACGGGCGTATAACCAAGATCGACCGGACAAAAGAAAGACCATTTCGTGTCCGCCTTCCCACGTTTGGCCATATCTGGTATTCTGCTGAGCAGTATGACACGAACGCACCCACGAAGTTCATGGATGCGACGAAAACGGCGGCGGACCTCTATACACGTATTGCCGAGTTCGACGGTCGGTGAACCGTTTCCGCACGCGGTTAATCTGGCCTCTCGAATTCCTTGGATCGTTGGCTCGAAGACCGTTCAGCATACCTTCAATACCGTAGTATTAAGTGGAGCACGCCCATTGAGCCATGTATGGGCAAAGAAGATCCACTAAGTCAAGTAGTAGATAGATATTCTACCTCAGGCATCCCCCAAGTCTCCAGTCAATCACTGTATCCAATGACGCTTATCGTTATTGGCCTCGTCGTCTTTTGGGTTCCAATTGCATTTCACGGAATGGTTCAAATTGGCGCGGTGCTTGAATTGACCACCGCCCTACAGATATGCGTCGGAATGTTCATATGGAATTTTGGATTCTATGCAAGTGTTCCCGCAGTAGATGGAATACTTCAGCGAAACAGGCAACGAATCGACTGAACCGCAAGTAAACGACCACAGGTCGGGTGACCCGTGGTACTCTCGCTGCTACCTATAATTCCGAAATGGCGTTAGACCAATAGTTTTCGGCCTCATTTAGTCACATATGTACGACCCGTGGGATCACACCCAGTCAACAATCAATGTACGCTGCACGGAGTGCAACCACTGTCATCGCGTCTCAGCGGAGGGGACCACCTCGCCGAGAGCAACCGGGGGATTCACGACGCTTCACTGCCCCATTTGTGGAGCCCCAACCCAACACCGTATCATCCCAATCAACATCTGAATATCCCCTGTGGAGCCCTACCAAAACAGCTTACGGAAGATTTCGTTTTACTGGATCTAGGATGTTCGACTCGATATACCTAGTCAATTTTGGATGAGTTACCTCGGACATAGCCGCTTCAATGTATAACTTGGCAGTCTCGAGATATACTTGTTCGATTGTGTTGTTCGCTGCTCTGTCTGCGCTCTGGATCTTCGACTGCGCTTGGTACAGAAGCGTCTCTGCTTCTCGTGTAGAAGTTTGAAAGTTCAACTCAAGCTCTGCGATGACCTTGTCACAGTGCGCGACACACTCTGCATACATAGCACGTGTATCGGCAGCAGGACTTGAAAAATATTGGGAGATGGCGAGTAGGGTTAACTCACATCACGGAGTCTCGGATCGGAAATTGCGCACCGTCACTAAGTTCCATGTTCTCCGCAAACTCTGTTACCTGATCAAGGAGTTCGGGTGAGGCGTCCCCATTTTCAATCGTCTCCGCGGCATCTCTGAAGATATCCGCCTGTACGCGATGGTCCTGAGCGAGAAGACGGAATTCGTCTGGATTCGGCGGCCGTGGAGTAACATACTCTTCGGTCTCTCGTTCCTGTTCGAGAAGAATATCGAGCCGGTCCGCTTGCGTCTCAAACGCGTCCGCAGTCTTGTCATACATGTCTGCAAGCGTTCGCAGCCCTTCAGTAACAGGAGTTCGGTTAGTTGAAACCATACAGGTATACGTAATGTGGGGTAGATAATAAGTCTATTGTACATGGTACTCCCAGATGTTATAATTTATTGAGTTAGCGAATTACCCAACCTATTCGCACCTGTAGGGGAATGCTTTTTATCGTGGATTTTAACTAATAGGTATAGCCGAGTATACCACACCTTAACCACTACTATGAGACCCTATCAAAACATCATCCGCTCGATTCTGAAGAACGGCACATACAAGGAAAATCGCACCGATGTCGATACAATTTCCGACTTCAGTTACCAGTACAAGGTCGATGTCGACCCCGACGAGTATCCCCTCCTCACGACCAAGAAAATGGATACCTATCGCTGGGACTCGCTTCGCCACGAACTGGAATGGTATCTCTCAGGGCAAGAGCACATCCGCGAACTCCGCGAAGAGACTAAGATCTGGGATGCATGGGCGGACGAAAACGGCCATCTCGATACAGCGTACGGACGATTTTGGCGGCGATATCCGATTCCACAGCCCGGCCCAGACCGACTCTCTGGGGAAACATGGGCTGGGATGGCGGGCAATCACCGCTGGTCTGACAACGATGATGTCGATGCCTCGCGCTGGATCAATCACGAGTGGTCCGGTGATGAGCCGCGGTACACATTTGATCAACTGCAATATGTCGCCGACATGCTGCGGGAAAATCCCAAATCCCGTCGCCTAGTCGTCAATGCTTGGCACCCAGCGAACGCGACAATCTCGACGCTCCCGCCGTGCCATTATTCGTTCGTATTTAATGTTCAGGGGGACGACACGCTTAATCTCCACCTGACGCAGCGATCTGCCGACGTAGCACTGGGGGTTCCGTTTAATATCGCCTGTTACTCCGCAATTCTGATATATATGGCCCAACGGACGGGATTCAAGGTCGGCGAATTCGGACATACACTTGTCGACGCACATCTGTACTGCGGGTCCGGCGAGCGGGGACGCTGGTACGCGGACAATCTGAGCGAACTCCAAGATCGGATGCAACACGTAGAAACCGATGACGAGTATCGCTATCTCCGCGAATGGATACTCGACACGGCACCAGACGACGAGTCAGCGACCGATCCGAGCGAACACAAGTATGGCGACGATCACATCCCCGGGTTGCTTGAACAGCTTGCCCGCGAACCATACGACCGCCCGAGCCTCGAAATTTCCGATAAACCGCTCGACGATCTCCGCGCCGAGGATATCGAATTGACGGACTATGAATCACATGGCGGGCTCACGTTCGGGGTGGCCGAATAACGATGTCTACGTCCGCACCGCGCAAATGCTCCTGTTCGAGGTCTCTGTTTCAGGGAGGAGCGCGGATCTCCAAAGGAAGACGCCGCCCCAACTGGTGCTCCGAGTGTGGCGGACTCATCGAAGGGAGCCCCGGAGTCTTCCATTCCCTATATCGCTGGTATACCGGTCGCTGGCCGCATCAAACCGAAGCTGACGCATGACTCCAACCATTACACTCATCGCTGCGATGGACCAGAATCGTGTTATCGGGAGCGACGGGGATCTCCCGTGGCACTACCCAGAAGATCTCGCCCACTTCGAGAACACAACGATGGGTCACCCAGTCATCATGGGGCGGGTCACCTACGAGAGCATCGTGCGACAGACAGGAGAACCGCTCTCTGGACGAGAGAATATCGTACTGACCACGGGGACTCTCGAGACCCATGCGGATGCCGATAATGTGTACACGGCAGGATCTATCGAAACCGCTCTCGAAACGGCGGTCGAATGTCAAATGGGAACTGCCACTGATACGATCTACATTGCGGGAGGGGACTCGATATATAAACAGTTTCTTCCACGTGCAGATCGGATGGTCCTGACCGAAATCCACGACACGTACGAGGGTGACGCGTACTTCCCCGAATGGGATACAGATCGATGGGAGGAAATCGACCGCACAACCAAGGATGAACTTTCGTTTGTCACATACGTGTCATGTTCATGACCAGAGAGCGTTCGTGATGGGATAGCAGTTATTCTGTCGTCGAAATTAAGTACTAACATGGGCATTTACCCCCACTTTTGTGTACGAATGCACACCTATGGTTGGTCGAGAATGGATGAAGTTCCGCGGGTCGGGCGACCCGTGGAACGCTGCGGTCTACCGGTGAAGTTACCACGGGTCGGGTGACCCGTGGAATTCTGCTTCCTACCGTTAAAATGGTCGCGTATTGCGGGACTCGGTTACGGGTTGAAGCCGTCCGTAGTCCATACGGATTAGCGGGAATCCGTATAATTGTGATCGAAATTCGGATCGACGATAAGTTCGCCCACGCTCGTAAGCGTGACACAGCAGTTCTCGTACGTAAACGTGATCTCGACTTCGCTATCTCGGGACGCCTTCAGAGCCGCATTGATCAGGGTCGGATCGACGGCATTATAGAGGGGTGTGAGTTCGGTCTCTTCACGTCCTGTGAGTTCGGCGACAATCCCGACTAGGGAGAGTATGAGTGTGTTTTCACCATCTTCTGCATCGTATTGCGCGTAGATGGTGTCAGTTACTGGGTCATATCCATTCCGATCCGCGGCGAGGCGCGAATCGGGGTCAGGCCGGTTTTGATCTGGGCTCATGGCATGCATTCGTAGGGAGGGGGAGAGTGTAAGAGGTGGGTTTGACTAGTCAACGACCCGCCTCACCTGAGGATTCAAAGAGGTGGTGGATAACCGTTTCTTGGGCCTTTCGCAGTCGGTTATTAATGGCCTGCCGAGAAATGCCAAATCTGTCGGCCAATTCATTGCCATCTGTTTCCCGCGGCGATTCAAAATAGCCGCTGTAGTATGCCGCCTGCAGTGCGAAAAACTGTTTGTCAGTGAGATCGTCCGCGACAATGTCGTATAACAATTGGGGCGAGTACGCCAATTCCTGCGACTCTAATTCGAGATCTGAGTACAACTCCGCCCCATCACGGATGACTGGCTTGTGATCAAGATCGCCGGGAAGTTCGCCCACAATACACGGCTCTCCGGGGTCTTGCGTATCGACAATCGAGTGGAGCTTTCCACCATACTCGTTAAAGATACTTGAAAGAGTCGGACCTGAAGTGACCAATTCGAATCGGCATTTGCCATTAATATTTTTTACAAGTCGCACATTATCTACACCACTAAACTCGTTTTCAAATATCTCTTTTGCGTCTTTCACTGGCACCCCTTCAACGGTCACATACTGCACTATCTCGTCGACAACGTCCGTCTGGATTACTTCGTTCACATCCACCTGCGGATTGCCGTCCGCCGCATCCAAAAATGGGCGGAGTATCTGTTCAGACGATAGTTTTAGATATCGTGAGTCCTCACTCGTGAGCTTATCTTCGCGGTGTTTTACATCCGTGAGGTCCTCACAGCAGACGATAACATGGGTAGTTGAAGTATCATCGGCTGTTCGAAGCGGAGCCACATTAGTACGTACCCATCTCTCCGTTCCGTCTGGAAACTCCATCCAGTGTTCGCAGCCAAATTCGGGCTCGCCAGTTTCGAGTACGCGGGAAACAGGCCACTCGCTGGGGCCCATATCCGTTCCATCTTCGTGGTACATACGCCAAATATCGTTTTCCCACTGCGTCCGAAGATTTGTGCCAATAAGATCCGTATGGGAAATCCCGAGTGTAGCTTCAAGTCGAGCGTTCGCAAATACTATCTCCTCGTCTGCATTGACAATTGCGAATCCAATTGGTCCTGAATCACAAAATGTACGAAGGATATCCCCCTGAGGGATATGGTTGACATCCGCTTCCTCAGAGGACGCCCACCATATGGATTCCCCGTTTACCTGTTTGGAATCGATTTCACCTGATACCTCGAGTGCTGACAACGCTAACTCCAGTTCGTCAGCTTCGTAGTTTGTACGTGCCTTCAATTCGTCCAGTGTCATTGGTTCCCGCTGATTTCGAATGAGGATGGCAAGAGGATGGCAAGATGTCATGGGTCTATCTGGGACTCGCCCTGTATACATCGTCCTCGGGAAGCTGACACTTAAATATGGGCTATCGCAGGGTAATACAGTCTAATATTATGATGTATATACGTCTGGTCTGACCCGATCACACCGAGTCGGCATCGTCTGTTGTGTCTGTTTCGACCCCACCGTCGTTCATCCGTTCTGGCACGGGATCTTGATTCCCTCTTCATCAAGTCGCTTATAGATACGCTGATTGAGTTCGTGGCGTAATCGCCGTACTTCTGACCCGGGGCTTGGCGACCAGATGAGGAGATCATACAGGAGGGCGCTATCCCCAAATTCACGGAATCGGACCCGCGGGTTCGGAGAGGTCTCGACATCTTCGTGATTTTCGGCGATATCAAGGAGAATCTCTTCGAGGGCATCAATATCAGTTCCGTACGCGACGCCGATTGAAATCGGCACGCGAATCGGATGCCCGGGCTCAGACTGGTTGAGAACCACGGTTGAATTGAGCTTGGAGTTGGGGACCGTAACAAGCTCATCGTCGAGCGTGCGCAGGACAGTGCTTCGAATCGTGATGTCGGTCACCCATCCCTCTTCTCCCGATTCGAGTCTCAAATAGTCGCCCACCTTGTACGTGTCATCAAAGTAGAGGGCTAACGACCCGAAGAAATTGGCCACGGTGTCCTTAGCGGCGAATCCAGCGACTGCCCCCATAACCCCAGCCGACGCAAGAAGAGGGGTGAGATTAATTCCCCATGTTCCGAGAAGCACAAATGCACTTCCGATCAATACAATAACCGTCCAGATATTCGCGAATATCGGGATGAAATCGTTCTTTCCCGGTGATGGATCGGTTTGATCTTGTGCTGCGTCACCGATACGGAGGAGAGCGCGGGCCCAGAATATCACAAGGATGGTGACGATAGACGATCCAACAAGCGAGACTATCCACTCCGGGGCAGTGAGTAGAGAAAGTGAATTGCGAATCCCGAGCCCAGCGACCGTGATAAAGATCACTCCATCTGCTTCCTCGGAAACAGCTCCGTCAAAATCATATGCTGTATTCCTCAACGTACGCTGGATAAGGTTCGTTCCAAGACGATTGAGTAGCACGGCAATGATGAGCGAAACTCCGATCAGAACACCCGTTTGCGCAACAGGGTGCGTGATATACTCGAAATACTCCCACCCAGATAGCCCAAGGTCTTGCATAGTAATTGTATACGTGTTGTATGGACGGAATAATAAACTTTTCAGACCCAGCCCGTCAGAGCATTAGTCATCCGGGTCGGCGTGGACAGCGACACCGAGGAGGGGTCGTTCGTATACATCTGGTCCGAAATGAGTGTGGATACCCACGCCCGCGAGTGAGAGATCGATATCAGTCTCTCTCGCGATGGTTGCGATAATCGGCTCGCCCCATTTTACAATCTCTTCCCGTTCGAATGGAGTGGACGAAAGGGCTTGGATATCGTAGTTATCGACATCTTCCGCCCGAATCGGTTCGCGTGGCTCATCCAGCAGAATCCCGATATCATAGGACACGTCTTCAAGCGATAGTGACCCATCGGGCATCACCCACGAAATATCAGGCGTCTCCTGTCGATAGGCCGTGAACGAATCCACCACATCAGACTGGTCTCGAAATGCTCGCGCCGCAGCAAGGGGGGCGGGCGGATCATCGGGAACGAGACGCCCGTACAGACGGGTATTATGATGCCGGGCCCCTCTCCGAGGAACGTAGGTATCCCCCGCAACGAACTCCGCTTCGTAATCACTCTCTTCCACCGCAGTATCGCATACAGCGTCAAATACATTTGCGAGCGCATCAGGGCGGGTGTATCCATCCGTATCTACGTCTGGCTCGTCAGGGCTGAAGTGACAGGAGAAATCATACTCAATTGCGGAGAGAGAAACAGTGAAACCAAGCCGCGACACATGAGTTACTCCGCCGGGGGACGCAATGGAGGCCCCTTTCAGATATTCACTTTGATCAAGTTGCTCAACAAGCTGTTCAACGCGCGATCTATGAGTTGCATCGACCGTTTCGAACGGACGCGGGCGGGTTCTCGAACCGAGCGGGGTGAACAAAATTAGTCGACCTACGTAACTGTCAAACGTCTCGTCGACTGCGTCGTACACTGCCTGTTTGTCGGAGAACTGTCCTAACAGAGTTATCTCACCGGCTTCAGGTTTGGCGTATATTGACGTCTCCTCCGAGAGATCATCGAGGGAGAGCCCATCATCGTATGACATATGCATTGGTATGATGCACCCGTAGTTAAACGTTAGGAAGTAGATAGTCACAAGCCACCCGATCCGTGGGTATCACAGGGGTCATACTGTGGGTCAAGTGTTAGCTGGACCGTAGTGGAGTTGACCACTTCGGGAGCGAGAGGGGGATGATACTCGGCGACAGAATGTATAAACTCCGCATGAGCATCGGACTCAACCGTCACGAACAGATGCGTCTCTTCGGATAGATCGGGTTGGTTGCGACCGTAGTCAATTGTCCCGGGAAACGTAAGTAGCGTCTCTCCAAGCTGAGTATATGAGGTCCACGGCGGGTTCTCAAACGTCACCTCCATCTCGGCAATCTCCCAATGGTTTCGAAGCGCATAGGGTTCGACAATATCTTGCTGAATTACATATTGATGGGCGGTTTGATGGGCATCTGGTTTCTTCAGAGAATTAGAGGTGAACGTAACAGTGAACCGTTCAGACGCATCATGAATCGGAACCCCTTGCGGCGAAAAATGGGCCCTATGCTCGTACATTGCCATATACGAACTATCAAATGCAGATGTGATAAATCTATTTCTGTCGAGGGAGATCGGGGGAGTTGCCACACTGTGTTACTGATACCCAAACGCTTATGCAAGGGGGTATCAAATTGATATATACATGGAGTATCAGTGTACAAATTGTGGTCATGTAACGGAAACGAAGGGAACTCCTTTACAATCGGTCGTCGAAATCCCAACTCGAGTGGATTGTTGCGATAATCCAGAGTATAAAATCGCGGATACACTGATAGAAGCCGATAATCAAACTGTATAGGCCGATCCGTCTCGTTCACTCCTCGTCTGTCTGTGGTTCGAGACACAGCGTATCATCTGCAAGCACATACTGATACACGGGGTGTGCCGCTTCCGTCACAGATACTCGATAGCCACTGCCAAATCGGATTATAGAAATCCCGATCTGTTGGGGGTTCTGGGCAAAAAGGCATATATATACTGGCTCCAACGGGTCTCCATTCTTTTGCCTATCATCATCCTCATACTGACGTATAGTTGTATATCTGGCCTCCCCCGCATACTCCATTACATCTACTTCGGCGGGGGGAATCGTCGCCCGAGTCCACTCTTCATCCCCCTCAACTGACGATGCTGAGTCAAACAGGGGACGGAACAGCTCACGCGCACTTGGTATAGTGTCATATATCTCCGCATACAACGCTTGGTCGGAGGGCTCATGGACCTGTACGAGCAGGACCTCCCCAGTTTCCTGTCGCGGATTGGTTGCCACCATAAATTCACCTACTAATCGAGTACCTCTTATCGCTTTGGATATCAGTCAGCCGCGCAGATCCTAGTTATACGATGAATCCCACTCGCGGTCGATCACTTCGTCATACCATGCAACTTCGATGCATTCCTCAAGTGTGTATCCGCGGTCTACGGCAAACGACTCGAGAGCGCAGAGCATCCGCGCAAGCGCATTAATTTCGGCCGCAGGGCCGACACGAGTACCGTCGGCGTATTTCTCAGCGTCGTCAATCCCCTGCTCGATCTTGAGTATCGACCGTTCGAGTTGTCCGCGCGCGGCCGTCCACTCTCGGAAGAAATTATCGTGTTCAGGCGTTTTGTCCTGTGCGGCTTCATAGGCATCCTGATACTCGAGATTGCGGCGGGCACAGAAGTCCGCCGCGTACACAAGGATATCCCCCACCGCATCGAGTTCCTCCTCATCGGGAGACGAGTTGAGGTCAATATCGTCAGCCAGTTCTCCCGCTTCTTCACCAGTCCCGAGAAACGGATTCGTTGCCGGTTGGTCACCGAAATTGTCTCGACTCCAGCTACCGACTTCGTCCTGCAGTGTCGCAAACGTACTCATACACACCAAGTTACAATAGCACGCACAAATATGCTCCGCTCCTCTGCAGCGAGGTACTTGTGATCACGTTCATATCAAGACTTGATAACCCCATCCATGGACGTGTAATTTGCTGGGTGGACCTATAGGGGCTTGTATTTCATGTTCACTAAACACTACTCCTTTCTAACAGAACATTTATCGCCTATGGATACGTATGCCCATATATGAGGGTTGGTGACCGCCAATGATAGTCTGCGATAACTGCGAAACCTCCCAGTTCTTACAGATCATCTCTTCAAGATCATACTATTCAAATGGGGAAGATATTGAAGAGATAACCGAAGAATATGAATGTACACTCTGCAAAAGTACTGGAAAATACGAGTGGACAGAAGAAGACGGTCCGGATGTGAGCGGGAACGTCCGACTTGAAGACGATCAACCACGCTGGCCCACACCATCCTAGATCCAATCCTCTAACGGCGGGAGGGGAGAGTATCTACTCACCATCGATATTCTATCTCCCTGAGTCTGAGTCGCGACAAGTCTGATAACGGGGGCCGAAACATTTTCCATCGGTTGTCTATATCATGGAATATATGCGCCGCCGCCAATTCCTCGCTACAGGAACCGTCCTTATCCCTGTTATCTTTGCAGGGTGCGTTCATCCTCCAGTAGTTCTTACTATGGACAACGCAACAGCGGACGACATCGCCAACAAAGTCTCGATAATGGCCGAGCCCAATTCTGAAGAATATACTGTCGTTAGGTCGGCTCGTGATAATGGGTCGGCGACACGAACTGGACGAGATGAACTATTTGACCGCATCAGCACTGTCCGTGTTGATAATACGTTCTATACAGTATCGGAGACACGCATCCAACCCGGAGAAACAACCGTTTATCAGGTGCTCATTGACTTCCAACCAGACGACACAACGCCAAGAATCGGTGAAATTGAATATACCGATCTCCCAGAAATAGACCGCCAGCACCTCGATCCCATTGTCCACAACGAAAATTCCCCAGATCAAAATGGCTCTGATGTGGGGGTTAGCTATGGACCTGTTGATGACATAGTCGACAGCTCAGTGTTTGTTCCTGAACCTCAATACGATATTATCATCCTTGGAGACAACAGGTATCGCATAGCGGTCAAGTCTCAGACAGCATCCTATGACGTATACCGATACACAGTAACCGAGGTTGCACCTGATGTCAAAACATTTGCCGATCAAGTTCGGGACCGATATCAATTTACACTCAGTGGACTCTCCGACGACGAACAGACCGTTGTCGAAAAAGCCATTGACTCAGGGTATTACGAGGATGATGATGCATTCAGATCAATACTCGACCAACTTCACGAACATGACGGGATAAATCGTGAAGACTTCTATGGAACATGGCTCATCGAGTACGAGGATACGGATTATCTCACCTATGTCGAATGGTGATACGGACTATTTCGGGAGCCGCCATGATCATCCACAAAGACACCATCGTCTAATCGCGGTATCACGTCCGAGGAGTTGAATTGAATGATACGGTCGTAGTCCTCGTTTTCCGATAGCGCAATAGAGGTCTGCGTTCGAACAGCGACCGCCAGCAATTCTTCATAGAACTGGAATTCAGAAGATGTTATAGTGGATGTTTTCAGATACCGATGAACGAGAATGGCTGCAATAATATCCTCCATCGCAGTTTGCCCTTGCCGTCCGGCGGTGAGTAGGTTCACCGATTCATACTCAGAATTGCGGAGATGAAGTGCAATCGCCGCCGCGTTCACCGTGCTCGCGAGATAAATCGCTTCAGAGTCGTCTAAAGCCCGAACAGTTTCTGCCCCGTTATCCGAGTGAAGGCCGACGGGTCTTCCAGCCACATCAACCTGTTCTACATACGAGGGAGAATTCCCAATTTCGAACCCTTCCCGGGGTGTAGTCTCCTCTACCATCTCGCCACCAACAAGCGAATCTGGAGACTCTCTGCTCATCTCACGGCATTCTGCCTCATTTTGAAGCGGCTTCACAAACTCTGCTCCGTGTTCGAGGAGCGTACACACTGTGGTCGAAAACTTGTACGTATCGATAACCACATAAATGCCATCTGGGTGGGGAGTTGGGAGATCCCCGAGAGTATCAAATACCCGTGTATCCATGTTTTATACATATAGGGGGTAAAATAAAGCGGTATCGGACATAGGATATCACACCCTCAAAATTTCTGTCCCACCAGATACATGGATTAGCCTCACGATCTGCGTCGCCGCGCGGATGAAATACGCCAATAGCCACTGCACACCACTGGGGGTAGTGTTGATCACCAAATACTCCTTCCCGAATTAGTGTCTCATATTCCAACAGGGTTTGAAAAACAAAGCTTATGACGATAAGCCCAAGAATCGGGAGTATGGCACGCGAACCATCCGGGTGCGATGACGGAATGACTCGAACAAATCCAGAAACAGCCACGCCCCTAACGCTCGACAACGTAACCTTAAGCGTCCCCGGGCTCTCTAATGTTCCCGAAGACGATGCGGATACCCACGTTCTCACCATTCTCGGGCAGGGGGAACCCGCAAGTTTCGAAGTAGCAGCCAGTGATTCCATTGCGCTTATGAACCGCAATCCCGCCGAAGAAGCGATCACGGTTGCACACAATGTGGCAGAAGGAACGCTCGACACGGGCTTCATGCAGTTCCGTGTGTGTGGAGATCTCGAGGATGTGCGCTTCTTGTCGGGATCGGGTATAGCGTATCTCGATAACGAGCGACTTGACCTCTGAGCGGTCACGCACTCCCGTTCTCTCCTCGGCAGTCTATCCCTACCAGCCAGAGGACTCCTCGAGCAGCCCTTCCATAGCATCGATCACCCCATTTGCGATAACATGCCAGTACGATGCACGGATACTGCTGGTTGACGTAATCTGAATTCCGTTTCGCCCAGATTCAGTAATTCGATTTGCGAGGTGATTTGCAGAGGGATTCTCCGATGCGCCAGTTGGATAGCTCCACACTTCAACATCGTCCGCTCCAGCATCGTTGAGCGCATCACGAACGCCAGACGCTACGGTTTCAAGCGTATCATCTGGCACAAGTCCTCCAATCGCTATACCGTCCCCCGTGGTTTCCGAGGGTTGTTCATCAAACCCGCTAAATGAAACACAGTACTGAAACGATCCCATCAAATTCTCAAGCTCGAAGTAAGATTCGGGATGGATCACGTTCGCGGATACATACCAGCGTTGGCGCAGAGTTTCCTCATCTTCCTCAAACGCCATCGTCCGCCATGCGGCAGCGTCCATCTGCGAGGCGACCCGCGCCGCCTGCTCGGCCGTCCGCGGATATATTCCACCCCCGTGCGGGGCGATTGCACACAGATCCGCATCACCTTCATTGATCTGGTTCTCGATGTACTCGTTATTCTGCTCTGCACTGCTTCGAGATGAAATATCAGGATTTGGAGCGAAATCCACAAATGACGCCGAGTCTCCGTCCTCAACCCCAATCAATTCTAAATTCTCCTTTGAGAGATAGACATCTTGTGGCTGGGGATCGATTGGCTGTGTCTCTCGAATCGTAAAGACAGCCGGATTTTGAGGTCGTGCTTTCTTGTCTTCACCATCATCGCTGTCTCCGTCCTCATCAGACTCACCACCGACAGACATCCGCCCCTTTCCAAGGCGGATCTGTTGAAGCGGTTCAAGATCACGGTACTCTTCAAGGACTTGTTGTGAGAGCAAGACGTGCTTCTCGTCTGCAAGTGTATGCGCCTCATCGAGTTTCCGAAACGTGAAATCCGCATTTGTCGGGTCGGTACTACTGCTGCTGCACCCTGCCAGTGCCGTCGCACTCACAGCACCGATTGCCGCAAGGAAGTTCCGCCGCCGAGAGGAAGGGGATAAGTTGTTCATATACAGTCACAACACCTCCACGTTTAATAGATATTTCCCCATCTCAACCATTTGCAGCGTTCGCGAAAATCTAGCGCCCTCGAATTTCGAACGCAAAATCGGGTGCAGCGGGGCCCGATGCAGGGGTAACTTCAGATGGAGACGCGGGTTGCACGCGCACATCGTATTTTGATATAATGTACTGTCGAACCTGCCGTTCGACCTTGGCCACACGACCCCCATCCGTAGTGGCGAACGCGATTTCCGATCCTCCGTGCGTATGCCCGCTCCGAATCCCGTTGACGTTTTCACGGACATCTGCAATGATCTCCTTATGCAATTCCATATCGCGACTCATAGGCTCTTACTATTATATATCATGTACCTTGTTAAATAAGTTAGGGAACATAGCCAAAATGCTCCCGTTATCGCCAGAAAACTATGGCTCGAGATATATTTGGTATCTACTGTATGCTTGGTTGACCGAGACCAGCCAAACTCGCCGTTCCGCACTTTTATTTGAATTGGGACCGTTGATCCCCTATGGAAACCGACCGAGACATGGAAGTGGCCAAAGATCAATTGACTGATCTTGCCGACGAATTAACCTACAACGGGCCGCTCACTCCTGCGGATTCATACTTCATCTGCCACCTTCTCTCCGAGTATTATAGCGCCGAATCGACCCACGGAACTGGAAACAAACACGCCGTTGACTTTGCGTGGGATCTTGCTCACGCCGTCGCGGAACAGGTCGATAAGAACCCGCAATTCGATTGGATTCATGCGTATTTTGTCGGACGCAGTCAGATAGATCTGATTCGCAGAGACTGCATGGACTACACTACCGGTTCGGCGCGAGAGAACACGTCTTCCGCAACTCATTTTTCAGGTTTTGCCGACGGGGACTGTGATACGGCTAGGACACTATCCGAATCCGCAAACGATCTCGTCTCACTCACGCAGACGTATGTTGACTTTAATGAACCCACCGACGCCGATATCGAACGTTCTGACGAACTGGGCATTTTCTTCCGTCATCTCTCAAAACGATATGCACACGAATTTGAGAGCGATATGGCTGAGTCCATCGCGAAGATGGACTCAGCCCCCGTAGTCAAGGAATACATGGAAGATGACGAATACTCTCCCTACGACCTCTTGACTGGGGGGCGCTTCGTGGAACAGTGGCTAGAGGAACGAGCAAAAGAGGTCCACCATGCATTGGTCGGTGCCCCGAGTCCCGAGGCCTAGATCATATTCAGGAGCCACGTTATGACGTCGGCGATAAACTGAAGCGCTCCCGACACATTGATGTAATCCGTTAGGAAGAAGAACCCTCCAATTCCAACGGCGATGAAAACGGCATACATCGCTATATCGAGGAGTGAGGAAATGACTCCCATCACCCCGACGATGATCGCAACCACCAATACGACGAGTAACACGAGGCTCAGGATATCGAATACCTCTGGGGGAAGGTTTTGAATACGCTCCCCAAAGTAGCTTAGTATGACCGGGTTCATATGTACTAGTTAGAGTCGTGTTGTAAATAAGTTAAGGTCACAGCGAATCACAGTTATTTCTCAATTTCTGCCCCGCATCTTATACGCGGGGCAGGCGCAATACCACGGCGTTTACGCCGTGGATACGCGCCGTCGCCGCGGAATCACTCAGCATGCGTAACGATTAAGCGAGTTCCACGCATACCAGCGAGTATGGCTTGGAGCCTGACGCGTTCCAGACACGCCAGCGGAGGCGGCCAGCCCGCCCGCCCTATGTAATCGAACAATATCCCAAATCAAAACCAGCACTCACGGAAACACCCTTTCCGCCGAGGCTGGCGACACACGTCACCTGCACGCAAGTACCTCTGAATCTGTTGAGCTAGCGGTGACCGCCCGTGGCAAAAATAACACTGTGCGCGTCACCAACGGCGAGGATAGGAGTACCGGCCGCTTGGCACGGCCAGTCGTCAACCCTGTCCGACGCGGGAGAACCATGTCCAGCGTGTTGCGGCAGGGGGACGTTCGTTCAAAAGACGAGCATCGGCAAACCTGAAACTCCCAACCCAGCGGCGCGGTGCGGTACCGCGGGATTCCTCCGCGTTCACGCGGAGGAGGATGTCAATCTGGGACCTTCTGTTCCTGTCGGACACTAACCTCCTCCTCTCTAATATGAATGGCCAACGCATTCCGAGCAGGATCAGGGGTGATCGAATATACGCCCCGTCCACCGTTCAGTCGGTCAATTATGACTGAATACTGGAGATCGGTATCCATCAGTATCGGGCGTTCCACCACCTTCGTCTCTCCGATCCCTAGCGCATAGGTCGTGTCTATAAACGTCTCTTCGGGTCCGCGCAATTTGAAATCAATTGTCTCGATATTCTCCGTTTGATTATATACGACGAGCTGTAGCTTTGTACTTGTCGGCTGTTGCTCTCCTTCCCCCATACAGCCCGACAGAAACGTTGCGACAACCGCACTCGTAGCCAACAATCGCCGACGATACATGATAGAAGTATGCGGACTCTGGCTAAAATGTATTCGGGGAATCATACTGCGTTAGTACTGGCGACTGGCAGCCATTTCTGGACTCTCTGGAACTCCCTCTGGCATCGAGAGATCAGGGTTCTTTCCAACACCGCTCTCATTAATTGTCCACGAACTGGCGTCCTCGTGGTAGCCAGTAGTCAGGTTAGTATCGGTGATATTGAGCGTCCCGTTGTCGCGGAGAAAGACACAGCCAGAGTACGGCCCCGAATCAAAGTCACACTTTTTCACGTACAGTGGTCCTGCCGCCCATCCCCAAAACGGACGCCCCGTATACCGTCCACTCCCATCGTTGAAGGCAACGGAATTTGTGACGCTCGAATTCTGAGACGAGATACGGTAACTGCTGACATAATTATTCGCCGCATAGCAGTTTTGAATATGAACCGTCCCCCCTTTGCCACCCGACACCGTCGATGGGGCAGACCCGTAAATGCCGTTATTCGGCCAGTTCTGGATGTTGCAGTGGCTGATCGTCGCCGTGCCGTGGAAATTCTTGTGCACGAATATACCGACTTGTCCGTGGCTTTGGTATTGGTCGGGTCTAATGCAGCCGTCCCCCATATACACATTCGCAATGTCAACATCCCCACCGTTCATCGAAATTGCGACCTGATCTGTGCGGTGTACCCCGTGGAATCCGACGTTCCGAATCGCATTGTTCCCGTGACAGATGATAGTCAACCAGTCCCCGTTCTCCCAGTCGACAATCACATTCTCTAGCACTTCCCCATCCCGCAGGTGCATTATCTCGCCGCTCGGCTCCATAATCTCATAATCCGACGATTTCGTTGGCGGGTCGCGCTGAATGGGGTCGTAATTTCCAATACCAGATCCACCATTGTCACCTCCGCCCGGCATCTGTCTGATCCCCTCATGGACGTTCTTTGTCTCATTATCGTATACCTGCTCTTTGAACTCCGACAGCTTCTTTTTGCCCGACTCTGAGAGCATATCCGTACACCCCGCGAGTCCAGCAACTGACGCGCTCGCCGCGGAGGCCAGAAACGTTCGACGATCCTTTCGCATACATATAATTAGTACAGGAAAGAATATAGGTTATGCCCAGATACTCACTCTATCAAGACTCGCACTGGACTTCATCCCGTCTTCTCCTTAAACGAGACGTACACCGCCCGCATGTAGAGATAATACGGCATGGCAACGAGTCCAACCACGCCCCCGCTTACCACGATTCCCAGTGAGATCCGTCGCCAAGCCGAAAGATTAGGCGACCATTCGACTAATTCGTCATCCATCTCCGCGAGGGATTGAATCTCCCAGTTGAGCAACAGCGCAAATAAACTCACGGCGATGCAGTAGGGAACCACCGAGCCAAGACTAAGCCCCATGATCACGCTATTCACCGCGAGCACAATCGTCAAACCAAACAGGATTACAAGAGCTAACCACCGAGCAGGATACGACCGCTGCTCTTCAAGTGACAGGACTGCTGGACCCCTCGTATCCCGAATCTCCCCCGCATCACAGACGGTGCAGTGATTCGCGTTGTAGTAGAATCCGCACTGATCACAGTAAGACACTGGTGGCTACTACTCCCTAGCGGATCATCAAATATATTTTGATATCACGAGATACTAGTGGCCGCACTACATTTTCTTCCCTCCAATCTGTGGGAAGAAACATTGATACGCAGAACAGAACTATTCCCCTCAACCACCTATGTTTGACAAGTCAACGTGGATTGAACTCCCTCGGAATGTGCTCGTTGGTCATGATATCCTCCATGACATCTCAGAGGCGACCCAAAGCGCTCGCCTGACAGGGGCTCCACTAATAGTCACCAGTCCAACTCCTCGACGGGTCGCCGGAGAACAAGTTGCGGATCAATACCCTGATGCAACGCTCCTCGAAATCGATACCTCGACGTTTGCCACCGTCGAACACGTCCAGCAAACTGCAGATGAGGTCGACGCCGATTTTCTCATCGGGGTCGGTGGCGGGAAAGCGATTGATGTTGCGAAACTCGCCGCAGATACGCTCGATCTGGGACTCGTCAGTGTGCCCACTGCCGCGAGCCATGATGGAATTGTCAGCGGTCGCGGTTCAATACCAGATGGAAAGACGCGGCATAGCGTTGCCTCGTCCCCACCACTAGCAGTCATCGCAGACACCGAAATCCTAGCGGACGCCCCGTGGGATCTCATGACGGCAGGGTGCGCGGACATTCTCTCAAATTATACCGCTGTGTGGGATTGGAAATTCGCACACCGAACGCAAGGGGTACCCTATTCCGAGTATGCCGGAGCGCTCTCGGAGATGACCGCCGAGATGCTTGTGTCCAATGCTAACACACTCTCTCCCGGGCACGAGGCCGCCGCATGGAGCGTCACAAAAGCGCTCGTCTCCTCGGGCGTCGCGATGTCTATTGCGGGCTCATCCCGCCCCGCAAGTGGAGCGGAACATCTCGTCTCCCACCAACTTGACCGACTCGCCGACAGCCCTGCACTCCACGGACATCAGGTCGGCGTCGCGAGCATCGTGACAGCATATCTGCAAAACGACGAGGATGGACGCTGGACGCGGATTCGGAACGCACTTGAGACCATCGGTGCCCCGACAACTGTCGCAGAACTCGATATCGATGAGGAGACGTTCCTCAAAGCGCTTACAACCTGCCATACAATCCGAGATCGATATACCATTCTCGGTGATGGTATCCCCCACTCTGCAGCGGTCGAGGCGGCATCTACAGCAGGCGTCCTTGACGACCCGCCTTCCGCATGACCCGGGCCTATACCCGTGTGCATACCACCAATCAAAGAATTCACGTATCATAGCTAGACGACGCGCTTGTGAGAGTCCCCATACTTATTTAACAACCCGACACCGTCCACACACTATGAACGTCCGACCAGCCAGAAATGCTGATGAGGTATGGCTTCTCGACAAGCTTGAAGAGGTTGGCATCGACGACCCGGGGTTCCGGTCGCGCGACTACGTTATCGCCATGACTGACGAAGAAGATCCATGCGGAGCCGGACGCATCTGGTACCGGACGACCGACAGCGGCACAACTCTCGCCGAACTCGGCAATCTCGTCACATTCGCGGATTACCAAGGACCCTCCCCAACCGCCGCTCTGGTCAGTGGACTCGCCGAAAAAGTTGCGGAGGAGGATGTCGAGTACCTCTACTCAACCGATCCCCCGCACCGCATCCAAGCGTTTGATGGTCACTGGGACACGCATCAAATCGACGGCGAAGAGCAGGAGATGTATCTTCTCCCCGTCGATGCAGTGCTTGAGTCATCTCCAGACGGCTCCAATACTGACGACCGCGATGACCTCGCGGATGAATTTGGATATGATGAAGAGACAACGACAAAATACAGTATCGACTGACCGCTGAGGAATCACTGACCCGATTGGTCCGCGTCCCCATCGCCCTCAGCACTCCCATCCGATCTACCTTCGCCAGCCGAGGCGGCTTCGATTGCAGACTTAGGAACCTCCTCAGGCCGCTCACGTACTGGATTACCCCCAACGACATCGGCAATTTCAAACGGTCCGTAAATCGCTCCCGATAACTCCCCCGAATGCATTATGTTGCCTTCTGCGTCGGCGTCCGACGACAGGGCCTCATTGCTTCCCGCCGCCAGATGAGTATTGTAGATCTCCATCCCGCCCGGTTCAAACGCAGACACGAGCGTTCCCGAGGGGGATACGTTCTCATCGCCATACGACGTTTCATCATTGAACAACACGCAGTCGCGGAGTTCGCCATTATTGTCCGCGCGAACAGATACAATGCCATTATTCCCGATATAGCAGTTCTCCCAACTGCACGTGCCCGATTGTGAGGGGGCGGACACGCCCGCCTCTGGGAAGCCCTGTATATTGCAATCGGTAAACTCGATATGTCCCTTATGCTCTTCAACAAGCACCGCAGACGGGGCCGTTGGGCGGTGTGTTGTTCCCTCTTCCGACGCACCGTCCCCGATGTAGACGTTTTCGACGCGTCCGGTATCCCCCTCTCTCGTCCCCAGTGTCATGAGTGCGTAACTGCCGCCGTGATAATGCCCGTAAAATCCGACATTGCGGATCGTCCAATCCTTTACCCCAATTGTGTTGATAGTCACGTCATCGCCCGTGGTGAGATCCCAGATCACATTTTCGTACGTCTCTCCATCTCGCAGGTGGACGGTCTGCCCTCGCGCCTCCCGGATCGTATAGTCTTCCGAGTTGGGAATATCGATCTCATGCGGATCGCCCGAGGGTTTAGGAGTGCTCGCCGTTGTCGGTTCGGGGATGTTCTCCTCCTCATCATCCTTGTTATCCGAACACCCTGCCAGTGCCGCCGTTGACGCTGCCGCCGCCGACAGAAGGAATCGCCGCCGAGTATTTAGCATATTTCATATTATTCTATATCAGAATATAAATGTGTTCTTGCCGAAGGTCAACCCCGACAGGTTAACGGGGATACGTCGCATATCGGGGACCATGACCCCCGAAGAACTGCTCGAGATGCTCAGCGGAACCATCATGCCGTACGCGCGGAAGACGGGACATCTCAGATGCGATATTTGCTTCGAGACCATCACGCCGCCCGCAGAGGTCGGCATCTACGCGTCGAACGTCGACGTAAGTTCCGAAACGCGCCGTCCCCTCCGTGCGAACGTCCTCTTCTGTGAGGAGTGTAACCCCCAGCAGGTTCGTATCCCCCGGATTGGCGTCGTGGAAATCCAGATGACGGCCGACCTCATCGATGAAGGCGGGCTCCCTATGCTCGAAAATCCCCGTGTGAATCAGACCAGTAAAACACAGGACGGCATCGTCTGGGAACCCGCCTCAGTGTGGAACGAGATTGCGGGAATCCCTGTTCCATCTATGGAAGGAGGCGCGTCCACCGCCGCACATATCTCGGAGATACTCTACCAAGCAGGAGTTGATATTGAGGATATCGTTCAGGAGGATGGGTCCATGGACTTCACGGGATACTCGCGCCCCGATCTGAACGACCAAGTTGGGACATACATCACGTCAAAAGTCGATTCCCACGGACGCGCGTAACCTACCTCGGTCAATCGTCAGCCGCAGACGCCGCCACATCAGCGTCGGTTGGCGAGTCTGTACTTGTGGGCTCCTCTGGTTCATGCTCGTTGCCTCGTTCCCACACGGTGTTAGCTCCGCCACCGTACGGGGGCGTATGGTCGATATCTTTCAGTTTGTCTGCCATGGGTGAGACTACCGTACTCAAGACGTATTAAACCCCCTTATAACCAAGTATATAGTGTATAATGAGTATTAATCAGGGGTCGCCACCTACGGCTCGACCGATTTGAGTTCATCCGCCACGACCTTTCCGTACGACATCGCGACATCCACAAAATTATGGTGCGCCTCCCGCGGATCTGTTTTGAACCGCGATGCGACCGTCGGTTCAATCGTTGAAACCGCACGTAGCATCGCCTCATGCAGACAACGATCCTCCATATATAGCGTGATCGGATATCGCTGTTTCATTTCCGATTCCCATTCCGCCACCTCCTGCGCCTTCTCGGCATCAAGAACAAGAGTTGTTTGCGTCCACCGCATCGGTTTTGTCGCCGTCTGTACAGAGAATCGATATTTTGTCTCGTCGGCCATAACCTGCGTCGTACAACTCCGCAGAGCGTCTTTCAACCGTTGTTGCGGGCTTCCATCTTGTCGCATGAGGAGTGCCGTCTCCCAATGTTGGCGAAACGCCCACTCATCCAAAATTTGTTGCTCTTTCACATGCTCCACCATCATCGAGTCAAGAGCCGACCACTGCACATCGCCGTCAAGGGAAAGCGTAAATTCACGAGTCTCCGAAGCCGCCCACAACGGCGTCCCCGCTGGCACGAGGATGACCTCATAGAGAGATGTATCGCTCATACATTCTCATCTAAATGAAGCGACAAATAATTTACTCCAAGCTCGATTCCTCGATAGCGTTCGCCACTGCCCAATTATTTGTCACTACCGTTTTCACAAACGTTTCCTGTGCCTTCCGCGGGTTTTGGATGAATTCCGCCGGGAAGTCATCTCGTACCGATACCACTGCACGAACCATCGCCTCATGCAGTACTCCATGCGGTTTCTTGATAGAATGTTCCTTGCGGAAATCGCTCGACCATCCTCGAACCCGATCCCGCAACGCCGTCGGCAGAGTCAGCGTCGTTGGTTTCCACCGCGAGGTCTCACGACCCCGGAGGTAAATCGTATGTGGCACGGCCGTGTCATCCCGTGGCTGAGTAGGATAGGTGCAGCCGCGAAGAAGCTCCCGGGTCCGCTCCACATCCCCGCCCTCATTTCGAGCAATATGGGCGACATCCCAGTACTTGCGAAATGCCCACGAATCGATTTCGTCCGACTGGCGAATGTGACGTGCCACACAGCGGTCGTCGAGAGTGGGTCGAGATTCAAGATCGAGCGTCACGGCTCGGGTTTCAGTTGCGTCACCCAGCGAACTACCCTCGGGGATAAGGATAGCTATATACTCACACGTATCGCCGCTCATAGGGGAGGTCTATAGAGCTAGCTAGAAAAACATTCCGACCGCGAGTCTACGACACGTGCCGCCTCTATCGAGATCATCCCTTGCTGCTTCGACAAGACCGTCGGCATGGACCATTACAAATATCTGACCATAATTATCAAAAATACAGAAAGAAGGCAGAACTTACTTGGGTTTGATCCGCGTAGCTAGTGCAAGATGCCCCTGTTCACGGTGAAAACGACAGCAAACCGCGAAATTGCGGTGGCAGACGATATTCTTGACTTCGACCATCCTGATATCCATTCTGCCGTCGCACCGGACGAAATGAGCAACTACATCTTCGTCGAAGCCACCTCACGCGATGCCGTCTCCAGCCTCATCCGGGATACCCCGAATGCCCAACGCGTTCTCGAAGGCGAAACCAGCATGAGTGAAGTCGAGCACTTTCTCACACCCGGGTCCGAGGTAGAGGACATTCAGGAGGGAGAGATGGTCGAGATCACCAGCGGCCCCTACGAAGGCGATACGGCAATAATTCAGAGTGTCAACCAAGCCACAGAACGTGTCACAGTCGAACTCAAGGACGCTCCCATCCCTATTCCAATCGAACTCCGCGGAGAGCAAGTGCGCGTGCTCGATAGTCACGCGCCGTGACTTTCGATTACTAGTAATCCACCGGACCGTCGAGCGCGTATCGCAGCTTGTGTTTGCAGCGGTTCTCCATCGTACTGATCGTTCCCGTTTTAACACTTGCAACGAGCCGCGCCTCCTCCAGCGATTGCACCTCCCATTGTTGCTCCAGCCGAAGTTCTGGAGTGTCCTCGCGATGCATCGATTGACCTCGCGCAAACCACTGAGTCATCGCCTCCCCAGCAGTGGATAAAATACGTATTTTATGATCCCCACTCTCGTGATCAAATCGAACAATCAACTCCGCGTCATCCGGCAGTCTCAACGAGCCAGAAACCGTGTTGTGCGAAGTCCAGTGGTCGGCCACCGAATTAGGAAGAACTGAGTCTGTCATTTTTAGGCTACGGTCAGAATTCGGGGGTTTACCATATAATAGCTGGTATCCGAGATACGAATAGTAATGATACCACTGATGTTGAGGGGTGATCCCACCATTTTGTTACCACAATATTTTTTAACAAAATGTCCTTATCCCTCAATGGAGTATGAGTGCAGACAGCGCGACCCCCGACGAGGATGGATTCCTTAGTCGCATCGCACCTGATCAAGCACTCGACATGCTCCTCGACCGAGATTCCCTCCCCTTCGGTCAGAAAGAGGATTAAATCGCCTTAATAGCGGAGTTCATTTCTTCGCACTATCCCCAATTGCAGTCTAATTACTCATTGGCAAGGGACGAGAGAACAAGTACGGCCCCCAACACTATTCCCGAAAGAACCGCCATACTTCCTATGTATCTCTCGATTCCCAGATACCATGGATTGAAAACCGGATGAGTGAGTGCTGTCATACCTCCAGCGACCCACACTATCAGCACCCCAATTATCCCCGCTTTCAGGGAAGCGAGCGTTCGTTCTGGTATATATGTTTCGAGCATACAATAATAAAAAGAAATAGTACAGATATAGGTATCGCAAGGGAGACTCGAATCAAATTTTTCTTCGACAGGTGGGCAATAGGTTAAAGAGAATTGAGAGCGTACCACTACCCGAGATCAGCTCATGAACTACACTCGAGCGCTCGACTCCGTCGCCATCGGGGGCATTCTGATCGCAAGCTTCCTCTTTGGCGACGTTCTCTTCGACCGAGTCATGGCACTTCCCAGCGTCGTACACGCCGCGTTTGTGATTGGCCTTGTTGGATGGACAGCCGGGGGAATTGCAACAGAGCGCACCGACAAGGTCCCTGCCACTGTTCTCTACGGGGGACTCGTCGGGATGATCGGAGGCGCATACGCTCACCTCGGGCATACGTTGGGACACATCGGTCACTGGGGTACTGCCGCCGCGGCAATTCCAGTCGGAATCGTCGCATGGTTCTTTGCTATGGTAACCATTGCGTGTATCATTGGATCGATCATCGGTATCGATGTGAACAAGCGGCGGTACGAGCGTGTGGATGACCCCTATGGTGACCCCCATGCAGCCGAAATACTCGAAAACGTGGAGTGAACGCCAGTCTCGGATCTAGACTATCCTCCGCATAGGTTCGGCTCGCGGGACACCACATCGTGACGGCGGAGGGAACACGCCTGTTTCTGTGGGATACGGAAGCGAGTAATTGCCTACTACGCCCGACTCAAACCCCAATTTCAATAACAACGGTGCTTTCTGTTTAAGAGGATAGCTCTTAGACTTCTGCGCAGTGGCACACGGGTATGTGCGAACGCTGTTGTTCATCACCAATGACTGGTTGGAACCATTCCGTGTCTGCCAACACACCACCACTTAACCATGACTAGACTTCAACGAATCGCCGCAATTCTCCTTACAGTAGCCGTTGTGGGGAGTATAGCTTTCGCAGGAATCGGCGGTATGGCTGTTGCCGAGCATAACAAAGACAACAAGGGCAAGCAGCCGTCGTCTGGCCTCGAGCAAATTCAGATCGGCGAGAAGACCAATTGGGCCGAACAGGGGATTGATATCGGCCATAGTGCCGAGTCGGGCGCTAGCAGCATAAACGCCGATGTCAAACGAAAGTCGTCCGCCTCGAGCGCCTCATCGTTCACCTCAATACGAGGGACGATTAATACTGACACGAGCCAGAGTCTCGGGCAATCAAACGTCGATGTGCAAATCGGGTCGGTGTTTGCAGACGATACGAAGAAGAAGAAACACCACAAAGGCAAGAAAAAGGGCGGCGCAAAATCCAAACTCAAACAGGATCAGCGTGCTACCCAGCGGAACGCTGCCTCACAAGGCATAGAGATTGGACATAGTGCGGATTCCGTCGCCGTCACCGTTGGAGATAAGAAACACAAGGATAAGAAGAAAAAGCACAAGAAAAAACACAAAGACAAGAAAAAACACAAAGACAAGAAAAAACACA